>ERZ1026915.856-NODE-856-length-14489-cov-7.319523_pt1 | contig 14489 bp, 19 predicted proteins | sample MGYA00519466_ERZ1026915 | MGnify/ENA primary metagenome ERZ1026915 (study PRJEB26926, sample SAMN06164884) | human gut metagenome | biome: ENVO:00009003; feature: ENVO:2100002; material: ENVO:00002003 | host: Homo sapiens | place: USA | collected 2012 ... | reverse complement strand
AGATCATGCCTAGTCTCGTGGGCTCGGAGATGTGTATAAGAGACAGGTATAATATGTTAATGATATTATACACCTTTAAGAAAATATGTCCACATATTTCTCTATTCTTTATTATTAACCTCAGATACTCCTCAAATTTAGACAAAAAAAAATAAGGCTACCAGCCTTTACTCTGGTAGCCTTTCTCAAAATAATTCATAAAATGAATTATAAGAGGGACAAATCCTCATTTTTTACCCAGCTCATAATACCGCTAAGTAAACATTTTCCAGATCCAACCTGAATAACAGTGTATGTGGATCCCTTTACAAAACTTGCAATCTTCTCTCCTGTAGCGTATCTCTCAGCCGTCTTTTTAACTCTTACCCGGCATCCTTTTACAAATCCTTTTGTAGTAGGGTATTTGATTTTTTGCCCTACATAAATCAGATTTTTATTTTTAATGCCGTTCAAGTCTACTAACACCTGTACTGTAGTTCCGTATTTCTGGGCAATAGATGAGAGAGTATCACCACTCTTTACGGTATGTACTCCAGTACCACTCTGAGAGCTTGTATTTCCACTATTTCCGGGCTTTTCTGCCGGAGGTGTAGTATTTGTAGATTTAGCATATTTAGGACGGGCGTAGCCTCTAATATAACCCCAGCCAATAGGTACATCTTTTCTGTAACCTACAACGCCGCCGCTCATGTTGCCCTCAACAAAATCCATAGTACCTTTAGACTTATTAACCTTTTTAACAAATCCAATGTGATCGGCATACCCATCATTAGGCTGAGTACCATCATCCCAGTTAAAACATACAATATCTCCAAACTCAGGAGTAATTGTACCGTCCTCAATCCAGATACCAGCTTTTTTAAATAAAGCAATATGGTTTTCTACTCCACACTCAGTACCTCCGATTAAATTTACAGCTCCTAACTTAATAAATACCGCTGATACCGTAGTATCACAGTAAGCATCCTGATAGGTAACTTTATAGCCTCTTGCTAAAGGTTTGTGACTATTGTAAAGATCAATAATCGGTTTATGTGTTCCTGCGGCTCTGCTAAGTCCTACCCATCCGTCCATTACGGCTACAGCCTGTTTTGCTGTTACTCTCATAGTATTTTCCTCCTCTCTTACCATCTTCTTTAAAGTGGTATAAACAAATTTCTGGCGGCTCTTGTAAGCCCCCACCTGATTTCCTGTATCTGTCTTACAAGCGGCATAAAGATGATCCAATGTATAAGGCTTCTCAGTTTTTCCGATAACCCTTTTCATTGCACTCAAGCCGCCTTGATGTCTAAAGTTTGCACACATCATAGCCGCCGCCTGATCCGTTACTCCCATCTTTTCAGCCTCAGAAACATACTGTTTCATTTGATCTTCTACAAGAGCATCCTGTACCCTCTTCCCGGCTGGAGATGAGATAATCTTAATAATTGCCTTAGCTTTTGCTGAGGTCTTACTGATCTGATAATTTCCCCAGTCTTTCTTTAAATCCCCCTCAATCCCGGCTGTATCTAATTTCTTAAAAGTAGCCTTGTCTGCTTTTAAGATCTCAGACAATAAGCGTTTTGCTTCATTTGCAAACCACTGTCCGGCTCCTATTGTGATCGCTGTCTCTGTGGGAGTATTGTGATACGCCTCAATAAAAGAGCTGTAATCAGCTCCTCCATACACCTGTCCCCCGGTTTCTACTGCATAGATGATATTTCTCAGTATCTCTAAGTTTTCTTTACTTAGCATTGTGTATCATCCCCTTTCACGCATGAAAAAAGGAGTACACCTCAAAGGCATACTCCTTTTATAATTATTAGTTTTTTGCTTTTGTCTGTACAATAAGCTGATTAGTAAGAACTGTAACGCCAGTAACAAGGATCCCCTGTATTACAGCATCTACAATAGGGACTCCTGTAGTAATTCCGATAGCTACAGCTCCGGCAAGTCCAAGTCCTAACAAGATCCACGGGATCAGCCAGTCCTTTACTTTTGGAGTGCTCTTAATAAACATGCCAATGATATACAGCACTGGTACAAGTACCAGCATTTTTTCAATAAGATAGCTTGAAAAATCCATTGTAGTAATTTCCTCCTCAATTATTACGGCGTATAATCTAACACATTACGCCGCCTTATCTGCGTTAGATAGATAATTAGGATCACCTCCTATTTTAGTCCTACCTGTATAGCCAAATAGCCTAACACAATAGAAACTAACCCGGCTACCAATAACCATTTGAACTTTTCCCACTTTTCCCCGTCCTGACTTTCTAATTTATCAAGACGTTTAATTGTAGAGTTAAGATCTTCTCTCATATACTTAGTTTCTACAGCAAGCTCTTTGATAGCAGCAATGAGTGAGTTTTGTTCTTTAATAGCCTCATCATGCTCATCTAACCTATGAGAGTTACTCTTAGACCTCGCCTCAATGTTAGAGAGCTTTTCGGCAAACTCAATTTTCTGATCCTCTGTCACACTTGATTTTCTCCTTTCTGCCAAAATAAAAGAGGGGCAAACGCCCCTCAGATTATTCAGCCAGCTCCGGCACTTCCAGATCAATAAGGATCTGTTTTACCTTTTCCTTAATGACTTCTGGTACTTCTGCAAAAGTCTTTTTGCCTTTTACAATAAGAGTTGCATAAATAACAGCCATGATATTTACCTCCTTTCTAAAGAATATCTTTAGGATAAAATTGATAATCATATCAATCATTCCTCACTTTCCAGAAACGCTTTTACCTCTTTTCGGATTTTTTCCGGCACTTCCTCCAGAGTCTTAACTCCCTTTTTAATCAATTCAGCATAAATTTTTACCATTGCATTTCCCTCCCTACACAAGGATCATTTCATAGACTTCTGTTAAAGCAATCTGCATATCAGTAGCCTGTTCTTCAAGAGATCCGTTTTTTTCAGCCATGAGCTTAATATACTCATCCTTTTCATAGACTTCCTCAGATTTAATATTCCAGCCTTCAAAGCCGGGAGTATCTTCTGTACCGGGTTCATCTACACGGGTAATTCCCGTTCTCACAATGACTGTAGACTCAGTGATTTCAAGAGGCTCTACTGTGTCTGCACTTGACTGAACATTTTCGTATTTCACCATGATTTTTAACCTCACTTTCATAATAATTATTCATGTATTCTATAAGGGGCTCCATGTATTTCTTGTATAGCCTGTAGCTATCACAATTCATAAGCCATCCTTGATAGCTATTATAAGAACACCACTCACTATAAGTAGGCGGTATATTATTTTCCATTTTCTTTCTATAGGATCTCATTTTCCGTTTAAAAGTAATAGCTGTACTCTTTCTGAGTAATGTATATTCTCCGAAAAACCTATACCCTACAAAATCTACACCCCTCACTTTTGTAGGAAATACTTGATAATTCCCTTTAATATTTAGGTGTAAATTTTCCTGAATGTAAGCCGTAACTCTTCTATGAATTTCCCATAATTTCTCTTTAGTGCCGGCAAAAATAACAATATCATCCATGTATCTGTAATAATGTTTAACCTGTAATTCTTCTTTTACAAAATGATCGAATGAGCTAAGATAGAAATTACCGCTATACTGACTCATATAGTTACCTATAGGTATTCCAGTATTAGGATCAGCCTCTACCTCTCCAGATAAATACAGCTCAATCAAATCCTCTTCTGTTGCTGTGTTGATACTATCCGCTATCTCATCAAGCAACCACAATAAATCAGGATCTTTAAAAACTTTTCTGTACTTTTGCTTTAACAGTTCGTGATTTATAGACTGGTAATAATGATGTAAGTCAATTTTATAACAGTACCGGGTATTCTCCTCATCTGATAACAGAATTGAGGGGATCCATACCTTTTTCTCTTTTCCGTCTACTTTCTTCTTTTTGTAGTAGCCTCTAAGCTCATTTACTATAGGCTGGATCCCTCTGTGAGGAATTGCACTATAAGTATCTATAGTCATATTTGCTATAAGAAACGGCTCTACAACCTGTAAAATAGCCCATTGAGCTATCCTGTCTGGAAAGAAAGGTAACTTGTACACATCTCTCTTTTTCTTTCCCTCATTAAGGAGAAAGATCTCATACTCTGAGGTATGAAATAACTTATTTCTGAGCATATACTGTAAACCAGCCAGATAATAGTATGGTCTTTTCTCTATCTGCTTTACTTCCTTATACCATCCCTTACCGCTTTTAGCGTTTTGAAAGGCTCTGTATAAATTATCCATGCTACATATTGTATTAAAGAGATCTTTTGTACCTGTCATAATTCTTTTATTCCAATCTCACATATTTTTTGTATGTACCAAAGGGGAGCTGACCTTTACTGGTACTCCTAAACGGCGTTTCAAGGCTTTTAGCCCCTTATCAACACCCCTTTACATACTTTTTACCCAGTCCGGGAAATCCCGTCTGTTTTATGTTCTGCCAAGAGGCAAGGTCACTAATTTACAGTATAAATTTTTATTGCTTGCACAAATACAAGGGTACATATTGCAACTGACCGCTGATATTACGATTACGATTACTGGAGGTATTATTCACATTCAGATAGAAAGGAGAGCAATTACTGCCATTATTCCATTTACCGCCTAATTGAGCTACCATAAAGCCAACAATTTTAGTGACCTATGAAAACAGGGAGCCGTTACCAGCTCCCTATTAACAACTTATTTAATTTTACCCCAGCCTTACGCCGCCATAACCTTATAAAGGTACTTAGGCTTATCAGCCTGAGGTACATACAGCAACCGACCGCCGATATCACGATAACGAGTACCGGAGGTATTATACACATACAGATAGAAAGGAGAGCAACCACCGCCACCAGTCCACCTACCGCCTAACCGAGCCACCACAAAGCCATTGTAAGTAGGATTGTTCCAATGGTTAGCACCTACAAAATTACTTGCCCCTTTAGTCTCTGTTGGGAGGAAAAGATACGGATGAGCCGCATCAAATCCAAACTTACTAACCCAGCCGCCAGCTTTTGCTAAGGTAAATCCAGCGTTCTCATAGTTTTCTTTTGTATCATCTTTCATAGTAAGGTTATCAGAGCTTACATAAGCGTTCTGAATGTCCTTACACTCAATATTGATACCGTCTAACCATGTCCAGATATTTCCCCAGAGGTTTTCTTCTCCACGGTATGTTACAGACTTCTTACCGTCCTCACCATCTGGAGCATTTCCAGACTTATTACCTAAGGAACTTGTACCGCCAGTAACAAGAGCCATGTTAGAGGCTCCATCATCAACAAGGCTACTTACACCTTTACCAATCTTAGCCTGAGCATCAAAGTGAGCATACTCTACTAACATGAGGATCTGAGTAATAGAGAGAGCAAAAATATCATGCTGTCTCCATCCCAGTCCTCCGGCGGCATTGTCTGCCTCCACATTTGCATTACGGTTATTACAGAGAGCCCTTGTATTTGCTCTTGTAAGGTTCTGAGTCTTTCCTGAGGCTGGTTTAGCTCCAGCAATACTACAGAGCTTGTCTCCTGTGTCTTTTGCAAAATCAGCTACCTGAGCATCATCCATAATGTAAGCATTTTCTGAGGTATCGTATAAAGATCCCTCAAAAGCTGAGAGATAAATATAATCCTGTTCCTGACCGTTTGCCGCCTTAAAGGTATCAATTACCATAAATCCCGGCTTTGCTGTAGGAGATACATAGTAACGGGCTTTATCAAACTGATAACCTCTACCATGTGCCGCCTTACTCATTGAGAGCGGTACCACCTTAACCCAGAATTTAGGCTGTTTTACCATAACCTGTACTGGAGTTCCAATAGGGAAATTTTTCAATACTGCCGGAGTTGCTGACGGAGATCCCGGTTTTTCTGGGGTAATCTCTACATTAACAGCCTGTACAAGCTTACCTGTCTCTGTGTACTGAGGATCTCCATAAGAACCCAGCTCATAACCATCATCAGAAAGAATAACCCTCTTTCTTCCTCCCCACGGGGCAATATTATCAAAAAACTCTCCCTCAGATCTTCCCACAGCTCCAGCAAGTCTTACACACTTCTTAGCATTGAAATCTACTTCAACACCGTAAATATCCTGATCCATATAGCCTGTAAAGCCTTTCAAATCGTCTACCTGAGCCTGTAAATCCATTACCTGAGAAACTGTAGCCGCCGCCGCTGGATCTACAGTAACAGTTACATTAGCGGCATTAGATACCGTAGTAACCATGTTGATAAGTAAGCTTGATACACCCACTCCATTGTAAGGCGGCATATAATCCGGCGTAGATACTGACTCATTCCTTTAACTCTTTCTGTGAGCTTCTCCTTACGTTCTGCCTCATCAGAAATCATAGCCAGATCCTCAACGGCTACTAAATTTCTAAAGCCACTATCAAGCCCCAGCTCTGCTACAGCATCTACTACATCAAGACGCAAACCTTTGATAACAAGCTCATGCTCTTTCTTTGCGTTCTCAGCGGCTCTTTCTTCCTCTTCTGCCCTACGTTTTTCATCCTCAGACATTTTTTCAAGAGCGGCTTTCTTTTCCTGATCCTGTTTCCATTTTTTCTGTGCGGCTGTGACTCTTTGATCTGCAATTTTCTCATAGTTAGCTTTAAGCTCTGCCTCAACCTCTGCTCTGATCTGTTCCTCAGTTTTGACAGCCCCGGAGCCTGCCTTTTCTGGTTCTTTCTTCTCAGTGCCAGCGGCGGTATTATTTGTAGAGCTCTCTACATTAGTTGCGGTTTTTGTTGTTTCTTCCATTGTTAAAATCCTCCTTATAATAAGTTTTAATATGTAAAACCCCCGTAGGTTTTCTACATTCAACCCTCTATACTTATGTGCATATACTTCATACAAAGTAAGCCACTAAATCAGTAAAAGAAGAAAAAAAAAATAAGGCTATCAGCCTTATTACAACTGATAGCCTTATCTCTTACTCCATTTCTGGAAGTTCGTCCCACTTTCCTGTAGTGTTCAATAACTCTTCCCACGTTTTACCCTGTTTAATACATTCCTCATACAGCCCCTCAATGCCTCCATACTTCTCCTCAACCTCAAAATCCGGCATCCCAGTACAATACCCAAAGGGCTCACCGCCCACTTTATCATTATACTCCAAATATGCCCTCCCTATTGAATTGAGTTTAAAGATCTCAATATCTGTTTTTGTATATTCAATCTTTGCCATTTCTCAAAATCCTCCTCAATATGAAAAATCATTTGTTTCTAAATACTTAGCTACATCAGAATAAACCTTATTGAGATAGTTCCATGTTTCCGGCAAGATAGATTTTACCATCTCAATTTCTTCTTTACTTCCACATACCCTCATAGCACAAAAAGTAGCCCATGTTTCAGAATTTGCTCCAGCTTTTCCTCTATCCTTGTTATAAGAGGAACTATGTCCCCAGAGTCCGTTACCGTGAGCTGAGATCCTGTCCTGTGTAAAAAGTCCCATAGCATCAGACAATATACCTAACTGACATTTTACTTTTTTATCCGTTAGATTAGAGGTTAAATAGTTCACATACCGGGCATAAGCAAACTTTGTATCTTTTGATATTCTCCCAAAACTGGAAAACGGCTTATAAGAGCACCCCTCTTTTTCATTTGAATATTGAATAGCTTTATTTAAGAAAGAGCCTAAATCCTTTTCAAGTACCTCACTAAGCTTTTTCCCCACCGTTGTAGTGGGGTGAGTAAATGCTCTCACAGCTCCATCTCCAAACTTATCCGTACAGCCTAATAAATGGTCTATCTGGTGCCCCTCTTCGTGAAATTTAGTCTGCCATGATCCAACCAAACCATTTCCCAGAGCTTTCTCATGTGTATTACTTGACATATCCATGTGGACTTTCTTCTCATAAGGAGCATACCATCCAGTATTTTTCTCTGAATAATTGTGATCCTGAATTAAATGAGAGAGCTTTTTCTGAACTAACAGAGCCTCCTCATCCATCCTCTGAGCCATTTGTACAAGCTCATCCTTATAAGTGTCCATGTCAAAGCTTTTAACGCTTCTATGCCCCTTTCTGAGGCTTCTAAACAGCTCTATGTTTTCATACCTCTCCATACTATCTCCCACATAGCTAATATCAAGGTATAAATCTAACTCTGAGTCCATACTAACCTGAATTTTTTCGTTAAGCTTTTTAATCTCCTCTGTTATTTCAGACTGTTTTTGATGGATCTCTTTTCTAAGAGCTAAGATTTTTTGATCCAACTCTCTTATCTTGAAATCTGCCTCATAGAGCTCATCTTCTTTCTGGTTTATAAGACTTCTCTTAGCCTTTCTCTCCTGTCTTACCTCATCAGAAATTTTATCATATTCCTCCTCAGAGATTTTCTTAGCATCTAAAAGATCTCCGGCATCCATCCGCTTTTTAGTTAGACTCTGTATCTCAAGGTTAAGCTCATCCATTTCCTCAGCTCTTTTATTCATTATATCACGGTATGGGAGTTTTTCCTCCTCTATTTTTGCAATCTTTTCAGCGTACTGAGTAGGAATTTTACCCCTCTCCTCTTCCAGAGCATCAATTTGAAGAGTATAGGACTTTCTCTCTTCTTTTCCTCTCCTCATATCCTCCTCAACCTTTTCCATGATAAGCTCCTGAGCTGTTTTTTCCCGGTTTTCCATCTCCTGAGCCGCCTTAATCCTTGCCGCTTCTTTTTCTTTCCACCTTTCATAGCTTTCAGCACCTCTCACGGAACCTGTAAGCTCATTCAATTCATTATCAGAAAAGGTATCAGGAGTAATAGGACTATACCAACATCTACAGTTAGGATGTCGAGGGAGTGAGGGCTCCTCCCCAAGCTTAAACTTTTTCCCCTGATCTTTCTTACAGAGGTCACAGGTACGGCTATCTCCACGATTAGCCGCCATGTACCTTACTTCTTCAATATGCTGTTCTTTAAAAGCCGCCGCCTGAGACACATAGGTTACTCTCTTTGTCTCTGTCCTGGCTATCCTCATAGCATTATACTTAGAGGTATCAAGGTTAGCCGCTATTCTATCCGCTATCCTGTCCATGTCCTCTCCTAAGATCATGGATTTAGTAAGCCCCATCCTCAGATTTCTCCCCAGCCTGTCCTTATCTAACCAGAGTCGATCTGAGAATATTGCTCCGCTCCACGGATAATCTAAGGTATCTTGAATAAGACGGGGATTAAGCATATTAAAACTACTGTCTACAGTCTGAGTCTGCCCTAAAGTATAAATTGTCCTAAGAAACTGATCTGTATAGATATTAGCCAGATCCTTTCTAAACTGAGTATTCTCAGCTTTTCCCAGCTTTACCAACTCTTTATTTATTTGCTCAAAGAGTCCCCGGCTCCGGGTAAGAGCTGACTGGTTCGCATAGCTCCAATCTCCTCCAGCTTTCTTAACCTTAGCTATAGTTTCTGAAACGTCTGCTAAAATATCCTTTTGACATTGAGCATAGATAGCCGCTAACACTTTATTAAGCTTCTCAGCATCCTCAAAAGCTCTCTTATTATTCCTCATAAAGTCCTTTTGACGTTCCTCTATGAGCTTTTTTCTCCTCTCCCCGTCCGCTTTCAGGATCCGTCTTTGCTCTGGAGTGAGTTGAGAGAGGGGAATACCATACATTTTCCTCACTTCTGCATTTATATAGTACCCAGCCACGGCTTATACCTCCTTTGTGCCCCCATTGTTACTCATAAATTGAGGGCTATTTGTATTAGGAAACGGATTGTTACCGTCCTCCTCAATATTTTCCTGAGAATAAGGATCAAAAAGCTTTTGATTTTCTTTTTTCTGAGCTTTTACCTTTTCCAGTACCTCTTTTGGGTTATCTACAAACGGTAACAGAGCTAACAGAGTTTCATTATCCACTTTTCCATCCAGTTTACACACTGTATCTACTATCTCTGTAATATTTGCCGGGATATTCCTCTTAAATTCCAGCTTTAAGTTTCTCATACTGATCTCTTTCCCGGTAATTACTCTGATAGGTACCGCCAGTACCTCTACAAGCTGTCTAATAGCCTTATCCATCTTTCTCTCTTTAGTGATACACTTAGTCTCAAGCCCAAAAAGCTTAAATCTAATAGCTACTCCTGAAAGGTTTCCAGCAAAATTCTCATCTGAAAGATCTGGTACTTGAGCAAACTTGTGTATATTCTTCTCCAGTCTCTCTAAGTGGCTGTTAATAGCCTCTGTCTGGATCTCTTTTGTAATAAACTTCATATCTCCGGCATCTGTTACCTCTACAATGCCCTCCTCTTTGAGCTTCTGGAGACTGTCCCCATTCATTACCATATCTTTAATCACAAGATAAGCGTTCCTAAATGCCTCAAACTCATCTGAAATATCACTCATTACCCTGTCATAATCATTGATAAGGCTTTCAATCTTCTCCAGATCACTCATTTCCTCCTCATTGTTATACAGAGTGATAATAGGGATCTTTCCGAAAATATGAGTCTCCTCCCTCTCAAATGCAAATCCAGCGGATCCGGGGATAATGCTATCATCCACTCTTTTAAAGAGTTCCATTTTTGTAGCACTCCATACCTCAGCATACATAGTAGTCTTGTAATACAGAAATCTACATCTCCTACCGTACTCTTACCAAAGCCACGGGGGGCAAGATCCATTGACGCTCTATTATTAGATACATTCCCTATAATACTTGCGTGTAAAGGCTGGAGGGATCTACAAGTAATGTATTTACACATTGTATAGTAAGCTGTCTCAAAATCCGCTGTAAGGATAATCTCTTTAATAATCAAGTCTTTCTTTTCCTGAGGCATCCACACACTATCTAATACATTCACTCTCTTTTCCTCCTTTCCTCAAAAATAAAGAGAGGAGCTTCTGCCCCTCTCACACCTTTACACAAAAATCTGAGCACATTTTACAACACAAATTATCATAAGAATAAACCACATAATGATATTACAAGAAATCAGGTTTTTCTCATCCCCGGATCTAATCTTAAAATAATTGTTGTTGCTGTTCACCATGTACCAACTCCACAAAGCTCCTACAATCCAGAGCACCACTTTAATATCTTTCAGTATTTCTACAAGGTTCCACTTTATCATCATCTTTTCTTCCTTTCTGCTTCATATCTAAGATCTGATAGAATACGATCACAATATTTACACCTGTACCCTCTTCCCGGCTTATGTATCACTCTATGTCTCTTAAACCATAAAGCTCCCTTACATCTGCCGCCTATTTCTTTATATTGTATTATACATACAAGTATTACAATCCGGCATCTCCTCCGCTTTTCCGCTCATTGTTTCCCATGTATCTACACACATTCTGCAAGCTCCGGCTGGAGGAGTTAATTTACACACTCTCACTCACTACTCCTCCTAAAGATCTTTTTCCATAACCAAAAAGTAAGAATATCCCTCATACTTAGTATCAGTACCTCTCTCAACTACTTTCTTTCTCCGTGTCTTTGTAAATCCCAGATCTTTCAGTTTCTTAATGAGATCCTTATTACCTTTCTCTTTTACAGTGAGTCCTACAGTCTGTATCACTTTCTCATCTCCGGCTATAATCCGTGTGACTTCCAGATCCTCTCTTACCGCTTTTAATTCCTTATTGATTTTATCTAACTCACTCTGGTTCTTATATCCCACACTCTTTTCCTCCAACCTGATACCTCCGATTTCCCACAGATCCGCTCTCAACTTATCCATATCAAGCTCTCCATTTTGCCAGCGGCTATACTGATCCAGAACATTGTCAAGAAACTCTTGTACCTTTTCTGGATCATCTTTCCAGTATTTATCTATCAACACATTACAGGGAAGTGTAAGCAAAAGCATCATAGCCGTATTGATCGCATCCGCTGTAGCATCTTCTCTAACTTTTTTAAGCTGATCCCTTACCTCAGCCTTTGCCTCCCAATCAAGCTGATTTCTCAAAGATCCGGGAGTATAATTATATACAGGAGGCTTACTTACTTTCTCCCCCTGTTTCTTCGCCCTCCGGCGTTCTGCTCTGTTCCTGTACTCCATGTAAAATAACCTCCCCTCTCTTTAAACTTTCCTGTACATCAATCACTCTTTGATTAGTGGATCCAGCCCACTCATACTTCACATCCCTAAGCTCTTCCTGATACTCCCCGTCTACCAACACATCTACATACTCCATAACTGGGAGATCTTTTACCTCTTCCCACATATACCCTGTGTACATCCAAACTGTTTTACCGGGTATATTTTTTATAGCCTTTGCAAGTTCTGTGATTTCTTCCCTATTTCCCGGATATAACGGATCTCCTCCAGAAAATGTAACACCACTCACATAATCATTAAATCTTACATAAGTAAACAGCTCAGCCTTTGCCTTTTCGTCAAAAAGCAACCCTCCCTGAGGATCCCATGTAATAGGGTTCTGACAATTTTTACAGTAATGGTTACACCCAGCTACCCAGAGGACGGCTCTCAGTCCGTCCCCATTCAACATATCGTCTTTTGTTATATTATGGTATCTCATTTATCCCTCAGCCTCCAGATCATAAAATACTACCTCTTCTCCCTCAGATACCGGGCAATCTCCGCTCTCTATCCATTTAAGAGGCTTTACCTCCTCCCACTTATACATCAGACTCTTTACATACTCCTCAGAGTACACACGGCTATCAATGTATAATCTATCAGACTTCCCGGATCTATCAGTTTCTTTCAGGTATGTATCTAATCTTCTCAAATCAGCAAGATCTCTCTTTACCGTTTCCATTTTCCCATGATGTACCGTGTAAGTAATGCCGTCCACCTCATCAATCAGCATCTTACAAGCCCAGTAAGTAGCTAATGCGTGACTCCTTACCTCAGGATATTCCAAGCCCGTATCAATATATACTGCTGGAACATCTGGATATATACGCCTCACAATGTCAAGCAATACTGTACTATCTTTTCCTCCTGAAAAAGATACATACACATCTCCTCCCCAATATTCGTACCACTCTTTTATCCTAAGCTCTGTTTTCTTTATCTTAACAGACAACGGTAAACTCTGCATTTGTCTTAGCTCTGATACCGTATGGATAGGATTTATACCTTTTTTATTCATGGCTATTACCTCCTTTTGGAAAGTAATAACCTCAAAAAAAAAAAAAAACGAATTTAGACAAAAAAAAAATAAGAGGATCTAAAAACAAATCCTCTTATTTCTCTCTTACAATTTCCATCTATAGCCACACTCTTGACAAGTAGCCCATGTATCTGTAACAGTTTTCTCTTTTCTTCTTCTAATCAACATCCACAGCAACCAGAACCCTCCAGTCAAAAACACAAGTAATAAATTCCATATAAAACTCCGGCTCTTGCTCACTACATAAGTAGATGTATTAGCGGTTACACTTGTTGATCCACACTTAGGACATACCATAATATTTTCCTCCCTTTATCCCTCAGTTATTCCTCAATTATACTACTGATGAGTAGCAACCTCAATAACAAATTTAGCCCATGCCTTAGCATCATCCTCTCCCAGCATCCTGTATATACAGTCCTCATAAGGTACTTTCCAATACTTAGGATTAGATCCATCAGACGTGAGTCCTCTCCTCTCATACCGCCGCTCTATGTTCTGGAGGTGGTGCCTGAATTGATGTAAAAACCCCTCCAGATCCGGCTCTGTAAGATATATCTCCCCTGTAGCCTGTACATAATTATCATCCCTTACCCACACCGTTATTACCGGGATAGATACTTGATAATAGTCTGAGAGATCTGTATTAAGCCTCCTAATAGCCTCCAGAGCCTCTAATCCTGTTAAGGTATAAAATCCATCAGCTATTATCTTAGAAACGATTGTAGGAGCTTTAGAGCCCTGATACAGGCTTTTATACAGCTCAACTCTTTCATCTATCCTCACATAAATACCTCCAATCTGACAACCACCTTTCCGCTCCTTTACAAGATGTTTTATTTAACCGCTTACTTATACCACTATTAAACTCATCAACCTCATCCTGTACAGACTTATAAACATCACAAAAAGTTTTCTGATTATAATAGTCCCACTTTCTAACAGATCCTACCTTTAAACTCTCTAAATCATAGATAGCTGATAATATGTCTCCTGACAACTCAAAATTATATCTGCAAGTAAGATCATAATACTCCACAATACCTCTTTCAATCTCAAACCTATGTTTTAGAGCTCTCATAAACTCCCTATCATCTCCAAACTCTCTATAAAGCTCAACTACTTTATCATAAGCCTCAAGAGCTTTTAAATTGTCTCCCAAACCAATATAACAATCTGAAAGCACGATATAATAACCCGGTAATTTTTCTAACGGGCTTTTCAGTAATTTTGATAATGCCTCATTATAAAACCCCTCACTGTACAACTTTCTGGCTTCTAAAAGTGCCTCCTTATTATTTACAACTTTTTCTGATTTCTTCCCAAAAAACATAGATAGTACCTCCTCAATTTTTAAGGAGATTATACCATATAAATAAAATGCTTAGTATCATTTGACTTTTGTAATTCCTCGTTTCCATCAATCATGTTGTCCAGCGTCCG
>ERZ1026915.853-NODE-853-length-14517-cov-6.260960_pt1 | contig 14517 bp, 10 predicted proteins | sample MGYA00519466_ERZ1026915 | MGnify/ENA primary metagenome ERZ1026915 (study PRJEB26926, sample SAMN06164884) | human gut metagenome | biome: ENVO:00009003; feature: ENVO:2100002; material: ENVO:00002003 | host: Homo sapiens | place: USA | collected 2012 ... | reverse complement strand
AGATCATGCCTAGTCTCGTGGGCTCGGAGATGTGTATAAGAGACAGGTGGTGGTTCGTGCTGCTGGGTGGGCTGGTCTGTCTGACAGGGCTTGCCGGGCAGATGGACTGGGCGCACCTGCTGACGGCAGATGCTGTGCAACTGGCCCGCTGGCCGCGTGTTCCGCTGTATGCGGAGTATTTGCTCTGGCCGCTTCTTGCAGGTTATGAAGAGCCGCGCAGCATGTCCTGGCTGCCATGGCTCACCTTTCTGGCACAGGCGGGTCTTACTGCCGGGATGTGCCTCGTATTTGGCGCAGCGGATTACCCGGCACAGGAACTGCTGCGGGCATGGAGCGCAGATGTTTTCTCCCGCATGGATGCGCTGCTTTTGCTCATCTGGCTCACCTGCGCGATCTTCCGCATCGGCTTTCTCTGCGCGGCAGTGCGTACCGTGTGGCAGCGCGCGGTGCAGTGCGGGAAAGGAGCGGTAAAATGAAGCAGAAGAAACTGCGCTCTCTCAGTGCGGTGCTTTTGATCGGGTGGTGCCTGATTTTTCTGCGCTGCGAGACCACCGAAAAAAGCATGGTGCGTGCGCTGTATCTTGCTCAGAAGGAACAGTCCATCACCGTAGGGCTGCTGTATCAGGCTCCGGAAGCCGCCGCCGATGCATCCGAGGCTTCTGGGGCTGTGCAGCTGCAGTTGGCGCAGGCGGACACGCTGGCAAAAGCGCTGGCGGCGGCTCAAAAGCAACTGCCGCAAAAGGCGGATTACCGCCTGTGCGATTATCTGCTGATCGATCAAAATGCATCGGCAGAGCTGCTTGCAGCGTATGAGCGTACGGTGCTGGAAAACAGGCAGGGCAGGGTATCGGCAAAAGTTTCTGTGCTGGAGATGGACGATGGATTTTTGGAGGAACTTCCAGCGGAAAAGCAGGAATTTCCGAACAAACTGCTTGAGTTGCTCAAGCAGTGCACAGACCAGATGCCGAGGCTTTACCAGTATCAGGACGGAATGCTTCTGCCGCAGCTGCGGGCAGAGAAACAGGAAGTGGCACTTGCAGATACAAGCATCCTCTGGCGAGTGGAAAACAGCATTGAGCTGGAGGCCCGGCAGGCGGAAACAGCGCGGCTTTTGCTGGAAATGGGCGGCGTGCATACTTTCTGGCTGGAAGGTGAGCCGGTAACGGTCCGCCGATGCAGCGTGTCTGTCACCCTGCGGGAAGAAACTGCCAGTCTGCGGCTGGACTGTCAGCGCAGCTATGATACGCCGCAGCCCAGCGCCGCACAGTGCGAACAGCTGGCAGAACTGTGCACGCAGACGGTGCAGTCTTTCTGGCAGCAGGGCATCGACCTTGTGCATCTGCAGCAGCGCAGTGCATTGCAGAACGGTGTGGGCAGAGAAAAGATCACAATAAAAAACGCCTGCCCGCAATTGCAGGCAGACGTGAGATTTTTACCGATGTGATTCAGTTGGCAGTGGGGAAGGTGACAGTAATGGTAGTGCCCACATCCACCTGACTTTCCAGCTTGATGCGTGCGTTGTGGATGCGTGCGATATGCTTGACGATGGCAAGGCCCAGACCGGTACCGCCGGTAGCCTTGCTGCGGCTCTTATCCACACGATAGAAGCGCTCAAACACGCTGGACTGTGCTTCTTTCGGGATGCCGATGCCGTTATCGGCCACAGTCAGGGTGCAGTGTCCGTCGCGGCTGCAGGCTGTGGTGATCTGTACCTTACCGCCGGGACGATTATAACGGATCGCATTATCGCACAGGTTCTGGCATAGCTCGTCCAGCAGGGCACGGTTGCCGTGCACAAGAGCACTTTCGCCCAGACAGTTCAGCGAGATGTAAGCCCGGCGGGCATTCAGCTTCTGGCGCTCTACGCAGTCCTTGGCAACGGTAAGCAGATCCACTGTCTCCATCTCCGGCTCAGAACCGGCTTCGCTGGCGTTGTCCAGACTGGAAAGCTGCAGGATATCGTTCACCAGCTGGATCATACGGCTGGCCTCCACATGGATCTTCTGGGCAAAGCCTGGCACATCCTCAGGCTTTGCAATGCCGGTCTCGATCAGCTCCGCATAGCCGGAAATACTGGTCAGCGGGGTCTTCAGCTCATGGCTGACATTGGCAGTAAACTCCTGCCGCATCTTTTCATTGTTCTCACGGAGGATGCGGTCAGAGTGGATGCTTTCGGCAAAGGGGACAAGCTCCTTATAGGGAACATTGTCCTGAATATGATCCAGATCTTCGGTCATGCTCAGCACAGGGGAGACCAATGCACGGGTGAGCAGAGCTGCCAGCACAGCGGCGGCCAGCATGAGTGCAACGCAGCTCAGCACGATGGCAGGCAGGGTCGAATCATAAATAGACCAGACCGTTTCTGCATCCTGTGCCATGCGCAAAATCTCACCGTTGGGCAACAGTACGGCATAGTAATAGGTCTCGTAGCCCATGGTCTGGGAGTCGCGGATGTCCCGGCCCACACCTTCGGTCATGGCCTGACGGATCTCCGGGCGGGAGAGATGGTTCTCCATGGGCTGATCAGTAGCAGATTCAAACAGCACGCTGCCGTCCTGCGAGATCAGGGTGATGCGCAGATCATTGGTAACAAAGGACGAAAGCTGCTGCGGGTCCTGCACCAGATCATAACCGGCGCTTACCAGATCGGCTTCCCGCTCAAGGCTGGTCCATGCCTGAGCCGTGAATGCCTTGTGAAAAACAAAGATGCAAAGCGCCGCCGTGAACAGCAGACCAAGGAAGCCCATCAGGAACAGGCGGTAGCTGATCTTTTCTTCCATGCTGCGCAGCTTCATTCTTCACCGGCCTCCTCTTCATCGGTCAGCTTGTAACCCACCTTGCGCACAGTGCAGATGTATTTGCCGGCATCCCCCAGCTTTTTGCGCAGGGTGCGGATATGCATATCCACAGTGCGGCTCTCCACCGAAATGTCGGTGCCCCACACCACCTGCAGAATGGTCTCGCGTGTCACCACCAGATTGGTATTTTCCAGCAGCAGGCGCAGCAGGCTGTACTCCTTGTAGGTCAGCTCCACCGGCGTTCCGCTCACAGTCACGTTGTGACGGGCATTGTCCAGCAGGATCTCGTGAAAGCTGAGTACGTTGGGACGTGCTTCCGGAGCCGAGCGGCGCAAGGCGGCGCGCACCCGGCTCAAAAATTCCATGATACCAAAAGGCTTTGAGATGTAATCATCGGCACCGCAGTCCAGCCCGCGCACGGTGTCCAGCTCACTGGACTTAGCCGTGACCATAATGATGGGCAGCCTGCGCAGGGAAGGGGTGTTGCGCAGCTTTTTCAGGATGGAAAAACCGTCCTCACCGGGCAGCATCACGTCTAAGATCACCAGTTCCGGCTCTGCAGCGTGCATGGCCTGCCAGAACGGCTCAGAGCTTTCAAAGCTGGTCACTTCGTATCCGCTGGACTGCAGGGCATACTGTTCCAGCTCCCGGATGGCGGCATCGTCTTCAACAATATAGATCATTTGTCAAAATCCTCCGCAGATTGATTTTCAGGGAAGAGATAGCGTTCACGGTAACGGTCAAGACGGCGATGGAATTCCTCACTTTCCTTGGTGTCATTGCCGTGACGCAGCTCGTTGAGGTATGCGTGGGTATCAAAGCTGTCCTGTGCAACCTCGATTTGTGCAACGGCTACGTTGCTGCAGTGGTCGCACACACGCTCATAGTTGGTCAGCAGGTCGTCCAGCACAAAGCCATATTCAATGGAGCAGCTGCCGGCCTGCAGGCGGGCAATGTGGTGGGCCTTGATGGCACGTACCAGCTCGTTGACCACGGCTTCCAGCGGTTCCACCTTGCTGGCAAGATGCAGATCACCCTTGCGGAAAGCATCAGTGGTGCGGTTCAGAATATCCTGCACCGCATCCTCCAGCACCTGCAGCTCGTCGCGGGCATCCTGCGAGAACTGGATTTCTTTGGTGTGCATCTCCTCGGCAGATTCCATCAGGTTTACGGAATGGTCGCTGATGCGCTCAAAATCGCTGATGGTGTGCAGCAGGGTATTTACGCTCTGGCTGTCGGCATGGTTCAGCTCACGGCTGGAAAGCTTGACGAGATAGGTGCCGAGAGCGTCCTCGTAACGGTCTACCTGCGTCTCTTCCTCGCGGACTTTCTGCGCAAGGGTGTCGTTCCACTCATGAGTCAGGCTCATGGCCTGCATCACGCCCACACGGGCAAGCTCTGCCATTTCAGCAGTTGCAGAGCGTGCACGCTCCACGGCCACGGCAGGGGTGTTCAGCAGGCGGTCATCCAGCAGCGCAAAGCTTTCCTTTTCCGGCGAATCCGGAATGGTGAGGATGGCCAGCTTTTCCAGCAGGTTTGCAAAGGGCAGCAGCACCAGCGTTGCCACGATATTGAACACCGAGTGCACCACAGCGATGCCCCATGCCTCGATGGTGGTGTTCACAAAAGCAAAGTGGCAGACCGTATTCAGGCCGTAAAAGCCGACAAGGAAGATGGTCACACCGATGATGTTGAAGTACAGATGGACCATGGCAGCACGGCGTGCATTCTTGTTGGCACCCACAGAGGAGATCAACGCGGTAACGCAGGTGCCGATGTTCTGACCCATGATAATGGGAATGGCACTGCCGTAGGTGATCACGCCGGTGGCGCTCAGCGCCTGCAGAATACCCACGCTGGCGCTGGAGCTCTGGATGATGCCGGTAACAAGGGCACCCACCAGAACGCCCAGAAGGGGGTTGGAAAAGCGGGTGAACAGGCTGGTGAACCATGCCTCGTTCTGCAGGGGCAGGACGGCGTTAGACATGGTGGTCATGCCAGTCATCAGCACGGCAAAGCCGATGAGGATGGTGCCCACGCCTTTTTTCTTCTCACTCTTACACATATACAGCAAAATGCCGATAAATGCAAGCAAAGGACTGAAAGAAGTGGGTTTGAGCAGATTGATGAGGAGGCTGTCACCCTGCAGGCCGGAAAGGCTCAGGATCCAGCTGGTGACAGTGGTGCCCACATTGCTGCCCATGATCACGCCGATGGCTTGATGCAACTCCATGATGCCGCTGTTGACAAAGCCGACCACCATGACCGTGGTAGCGCTGGAACTCTGGATCACAGCGGTGACGCACAGGCCAAGGAAAAAACCCTTGAGGGGGTTATCGGTCAGCTTACTCAGGATCTTCTGCAGCTGGCCGCCGGCCTGCTTTTCCAGTGCTTTGCCCATGATGTCCATGCCGAACAGGAACAGGGCAAGACCTCCAAGCAGGGAAAAGACATTGAAGATGGTCATAAAGATTTCCTCACTTTTGTTTGACGTGTTTTTGATGTGTTTCTCCTGATTTTGAGTATACAGATGCAATGTAAAATCCAAAATCGAGGGAATGTAAAATCCGTGTAAAGGTAAGAAAAATGTAAAAAATCAGTACATGGCTGCGCTGCTGCGTGCATTCTTGCCGGGCTGCGAAAAAGCCGCCCGCACAATATTGTTTTTTACCGATCGTTCTATTATAATAATAAGAAGGAATCCTGTACGGTACCTGACAGCAGGCAGGGCTGTGCAGCAAAAGGGAGCACAGGAGGAACAAGAATGGGCACATTCAATGTCTCGCTCAAAACGCTGACCGACCGTGTCAGCATGGAAGTTGTCTATACGCCGAAGGAACTGGATCAGATCTGTGTGGAGATCGCCGAAGTGAACCGCCCGGGTCTGTTTCTGGCGGGCTATTATGATTATTTTGATAAGCTGCGTCTGCAGATCATGGGTCTGGCCGAGATGAACTTTCTGTCCGGCCTTTCACCGGAAAAACGCTACGAAGCGCTGGATCAGCTGTTCCGTCAGCAGCCGCCGGCTGTTATCGTCTGCCGCAGCGAAGAACTGACCCCCTTCCCGGAGATGCAGGAGCTGGCCCAGAAGCATGGTGTTGCACTGCTGCGCTCCAACGAGACCACCTGCACTCTGATGGGCAGCCTGATCAGTGTGCTGAATCTGGAACTGGCACCGCGTATCACCCGCCATGGTGTGCTGGTGGAAGTGTACGGCGAAGGCATCCTGATCCTGGGCGACAGCGGCATTGGCAAAAGCGAGCTTGCCATCGAGCTGGTCAAGCGCGGCCACCGCCTTGTGGCAGATGATGCGGTGGAGCTGCGCAAGGTGTCCAACCGCCAGATCATGGGTACTGCCCCGGAGAATATCCGCCACTTCATTGAGCTGCGCGGCATTGGCATCGTCAATGTGGCCCGTGTGTACGGCGTGGGCGCGGTCAAGCTGAGCGAAAGCCTTGACCTTGTGGTTCAGCTGGAAGCATGGGACCCCACTAAGAACTACCAGCGCACCGGTCTGGAAAACGAATACTACGACATTCTGGGCGTCAGTATTCCCAGCACCAGCATTCCGGTCTCACCGGGCCGCAATCTGGCTGTCGTGCTGGAAACTGCAGCCATCAACAACCGCCAGAAGAAGATGGGTTACAACGCAGCGCGTGAACTGCTGATCCGTCTGGGTCTGGACGATAAAATGGATTGATCCCACACCGCAAAAGGAGCAAGTTATCATGGAACGATTCAAGCAGAAACTGCAGGCAGCAGCGATCCTGTTCAGGGAGAACGAACCGCTTGCGGCGCACTGTACCTTTAAAATCGGAGGCCCGGCACAGCTGTTTGTCATGCCGGAAAACGAGCAGCAGCTCTGCAGTGCAGTTGCGCTTTGCAAAGAGCAGGCTGTCCGCTATTACCTGCTGGGCAACGGCAGCAACATCCTGTTTGCGGACGAAGGCTTTTCCGGCGTGGTGATCGATGTTTCGGCACTGGACGCAGAGATCGCGGTGGAAGATACAGTCCTGACCGCAGGCGCAGGTGTCCGCCTTGCGGCACTGTGTAAGGCGGCACTGAAGCATGGCCTGTCCGGGCTGGAATTTGCCTACGGCATCCCCGGCACGGTGGGCGGTGCAGTGTATATGAATGCAGGTGCCTACGGCGGCGAGATGAAGGACGTGCTCACCACAGTGCGGTATCTGGCGGCAGAAGGCGAGGTCAGAGAAGTGCCTGCCGCAGAGCTGGATCTCCGCTATCGCCACAGCATTTTTGAAGAGAACAGCGGCTGCATCCTCTCGGCACAGTTCCATCTGCAGCCCGGAAACGCAGCGGACATCCGTGCAAAAATGGATGAATTGATGGCCAAGCGTGTGGAAAAGCAGCCGCTGGATAAGCCCAGCGCCGGCAGCACCTTCAAGCGCCCGGCGGGTGCTTTTGCGGCTGCGCTGATCGACCAGTGCGGCCTGCGCGGCTATCGCCACGGCGGCGCAGCCGTCAGCGATAAGCACTGCGGCTTTGTGGTAAACCTTGGCGGCGCTACCTGCGCTGATGTGCTGGCACTCTGTGACGAGGTGCGCGCCATCGTAAAGGAAAAGACGGGCTACGACCTTGAAAAAGAGATCCGGGTCGTCCGATAACGGAAAAAGCAAAAAAGGAGCGGTAGATCAGATTATGGAGCTGTTGATCGTCAGCGGACTTTCCGGTGCAGGCAAGTCGGTGGCTATGAATGCGCTGGAAGATATCGGTTTTTTCTGTATAGATAATGTTCCGGCCGGACTGCTGCCCAGCATCACTGCATTCTCGGAAGCGGGCGACAGCCAGCTGGAGCGGGTGGCTCTTTCCATGGATGTGCGCGGCTGCCGCACCAGCGAAGAGATCGAGCGTGCGCTCGACAAGCTGGATGAGCAGGGTGTGGATTATAAAATTCTATTTCTGGATGCCCCGGACGATGTACTCATGCGCCGCTACAGCGAGACCCGCCGCCGCCACCCCATCAGCATTGCCGAGGGCATTTCCACCCGGGAGGCCTTTGCAAAGGAACGCAAAATATTGAAGCCTTTGCAGGAGCGTGCAGATTACGTCATCAATACCGCCCTGCTTTCTACAGCACAAAACAAAGAACGCATCTGCGATCTTTTTGCAAAAAATGGCGGAGCCAAGGGTGCCATGCGCCTGACCGTGATGTCCTTTGGATTCAAATTCGGCATCCCGCCGGAGGCAGACCTTGTGCTGGATGTGCGCTGCCTGCCCAACCCCTTCTACGTGCCGGAACTCAAGCATAAGACCGGCCTTGATCAGGATGTGGTGGATTTTGTCATGAGCCACCCGGAAGCGCAGGAACTGCTCAAGCGGTATGAGAACTTTTTGCAGTATGCACTGCCGCTGTACGTCAAGGAGGGCAAAAGCCAGCTGACCATTGCGGTGGGATGTACCGGCGGCAAGCACCGTTCCATTACATTTGCGCGTAAGATCGCGGAGTATTGCACGCAACTCGGCTACGAGCCGGGCGTGCAGCACCGCGATGCCAAACGCTGACAGAATTCGAGGAAGTATGAGTAGTTTTGCATCCCGCGCGCGGGAGGAGATCGCGCAGCGCAGCATCCAGAAGGATTGCTGTGTGCGTGCGGCAGCTTATGGCATTGCGTGCTTTGCCAAATATTTTGATGCAAAGGGTCTGGTGGTGCAGACCGAGCAGCAGGAGACGGTGCAGGCTGCCCAGCAGCTGTTCGCACGCTGCGGCGTGCAGGGCGAGATCCTGCACAAGCAGCGACCCAGCGGCGTGCTGTATGAATTCAACATCCGCGCACCGGAGCAGGTGGCCCGGGTGCACGAGCTGTTCGGCACCACGGGCAGCGAGACCAGCCTGCAGATCGATCCCCGCCTTATCCGCTGTCAGACCTGCGTCAGTGCGTACATTGGCGCAGCTTTTTTGTGCAGTGGAACGGTTATTGATCCGCAGAAAGAATATAATCTGGAATTTCTTACCTCCCGCACCAATCTGGCACGGGACTTTGAAGCGCTGCTGGCAGAGCATGAGTTTGCACCGCACCGCACCCGCCGCAACGGCGTGAACCTGATCTACGTCAAGACCGGGGCCAATGTGGAACGGCTGCTCAGCTTTATGGGCGCTGGAAACGCTGCAGAGGAAATGCATGCACAAAAAGCCTTCAAACAGGTGCGCAACCAGACCAACCGACAGACCAACTGTGATACGGCAAACCTTGGCAAAACGGCCCGTGCCAATGCGCAGACGCTGAAGGCCATCCGCTTTCTGGAAGAGCAGGATGCCCTTAGCACTCTGCCGGAGGTATTGCAGGAGGCCGCTGCCAAGCGGATGCAATACCCGGATCTTTCGCTTACAGCGCTGTGCGGCTGCTTTGAGCCGCCCGTGAGCAAATCCGGCCTGTCGCACCGGATGAAGAAGCTGGAGGCATTGGCCGAAACGCTGCGGCAGAATCTGGAACAGGAGGCAAAAGCATGAGCGAAGCATTAGCCAATACCCGGCCTTTTGTCCATCTGCACATCCACACAGAGTACAGCCTGCTGGATGGTGCCTGCCGCATTGACCAGCTGATGGATCGCGTAAAAGAGTGCGGACAGACCGCCATTGCCTGCACCGACCACGGCGTGATGTACGGCTGCGTGCAGTTTTATAAGGCTGCAAAAAAGGCTGGCATCAAGCCCATCATCGGCTGTGAGGTGTATGTGGCCACCCGCACCCGCTTTGACAAGGTAAATAAGATCGACGGCAACAACCACCTGATCCTGCTGTGCAAAAATGAGACCGGCTACAAAAACCTGATCAAAATGGTGTCGGCCGCCTTTGTGGAGGGCTTTTATTCCAAGCCCCGCATTGATAAGGAACTGCTGGAAAAATATCACGAAGGTCTGATCTGCCTGTCGGCCTGTTTGGCAGGCGAAGTTCCACAGGCCATTCTGGCGGGCGATTATGAGCGCGCCAAAGCAGCAGCGCTGTGGTATCGAGACCTCTTCGGCGAGGGAAACTATTATATCGAGCTTCAGGACCATGGTCTGGAAGAGGATAATACTGTGCTGCCGCAGCTCATCAAGCTTGCACGGGAGACCGGCATTCCCATGGCAGCCACCAACGACTCCCACTATCTGCGCAAGGAGGATGCCAAAATGCAGGGCATCCTGCTCTGCATCCAGACCGGCAAGACCATTCAGGATGCGGATAAAATGGAGTTCCAGACCGACGAGTTCTATGTCAAAACGACAGACGAAATGTACGAGCTGTTCTCCATGGTGCCGGAAGCCTGCGAGAATACCGCCAAAATTGCCGAACAGTGTAACTTTGATTTTGATTTTGGACATACTAAAATTCCATATTACAAAGCGCCGAACGGTATGGATAATCAGGCGTTTTTTGAAAAGCTCTGCTGGGAAGGTCTGGAGCGCCGCTACGGCCCCAATGTTCCGCAGGCCAACAAAGACCGTCTGGAATACGAGATCGGCGTGGTCAAAAAGATGGGCTACACGAACTACTATCTTATCGTGTGGGACTACGTGAACTACGCCAAGAGTCAGGGTATCCCGGTAGGCCCGGGCCGTGGCTCCGGCGCAGGCAGCATTGCGGCTTACAGCGTGGGCATCACGGATATCGACCCCATCCGTTATAACCTGATCTTTGAGCGCTTCCTGAACCCGGAGCGCGTCAGTATGCCAGATTTTGATGTGGACTTCTGCTACGAGCGCCGTCAGGAAGTGATCGATTACGTCAACCGGAAATATGGTGCCGACCATGTGGCTCAGATCGTCACCTTTGGCACCATGGCCGCCCGCAACGCCATCCGCGATGTGGGCCGCGTGATGGGCATTCCGTATCAGCAGGTAGATGTTGTGGCAAAGCAGGTGCCCATGGAGCTGAAAATGACGCTGAAGCGTGCGTTGGAGGTATCGCCGGAACTTAAGCGGATGTACGATACCGACCCGCAGGTCACAGAGCTGATCGACACGGCCTTGAAGGTGGAGGGCATGCCCCGCCATGCTTCCACCCATGCGGCGGGTGTCGTCATTACCCCGGAGCCTACGGACTACTATCTGCCGCTGGCCACCAACGACGGCCTGCCTGTGACCCAGTTCAACATGACCGAGATCGAAGAACTTGGCCTTTTGAAGATGGACTTTCTGGGCCTGCGCACGCTGACCGTCATTCATGACGCGGAAACTGCTGTGCAGAAGCACCACCCGGAGTTTTCCATCCAGAAGCTGGATTACGACGACCCGGACACCTACAGGATGCTGGGACAGGGAGACACCGAGGGTGTGTTCCAGCTGGAATCTTCCGGCATGAAGCAGGTGCTTGTGGGCCTGCAGCCGCAGAACCTAGAAGACATTATCGCTCTGATCAGCCTGTACCGTCCCGGCCCCATGGATTCGATCCCCACCTACCTGCGCAACCGCCACGAGCCGGACAAAATCAGCTATAAGACCCCACAGCTGGCCCACATTCTGGATGTGACCAATGGCTGCATCGTCTATCAGGAGCAGGTCATGCAGATCTTCCGGGAGCTGGCAGGTTTTTCTTTTGGTCAGGCAGACAATGTCCGCCGTGCCATGAGCAAAAAGAAACATGCCGTCATGGAGGCCGAGCGGGAGCACTTTGTGTACGGCTGCACCGATCCCGGCAACGAATGCCCCGGCTGTGTGGCAAACGGCATCTCTGAGAAAGTGGCCAATGAGATCTACGATGAAATGTCCAGTTTCGCTTCATATGCGTTCAATAAGAGCCATGCGGCCTGCTATGCCTATGTGGCATTCCAGACGGCCTACCTCAAGTGCCATTATCCCAGTGAGTTCATGGCGGCTTTGCTGACCAGTGTGCTGGATAACACGGATAAGGTCATTGAATATTCCGGCGAGTGTGCCCGCCTTGGCATCAAGGTGCTGCCGCCGGATGTGAATGTTTCCAACGGCGGCTTTACGGCGGATGGAAGCGGTCAGATCCGCTTTGGCCTGAATGCGGTCAAAAATGTGGGCCGCAACCTGATCAAGAATGTGGTGAAGGGGCGGCAGAATAAGCCTTACACCAGCCTGTACGATTTCTGCAAGCGGATGCATGGCAATGAACTGAACCGCCGGGCAGTGGAGTGCCTCATCAAGGCCGGCGCATTCGATCATCTGGGCAACAACCGCCACAGCCATGTGGAGGCCGTAGAGGGCATTCTGAAGAGCATTGAGACCGACTCTCGGCGCAATCTGGATGGACAGCTGGATCTGTTCTCGGTGATGAGCGGGGAAGCACAGAGCGGTGCTTCCGAGGATAGCTATGAAATAAAGCAGCTGCCGGAATACAGCCATAAGGAACTGCTCCAGCAGGAAAAGGAAGTCAGCGGTCTTTATCTGTCCGGTCATCCGCTGGATGCTTACCGGGAACAATCGGCACGCATTGCATCCCACACCATCAAGGATCTTACAGGGGAAGATGCCCATGTGAAGGATGGAGAAAAAGTGCGCATTGTGTGCGCGGTGGTAAAAAGCCGCATGATGACCACAAAGTCCAACAGCATGATGGCTTTTACCAGCGTAGAAGACCTGACCGGCACCATGGAAGTGATCGTATTCCCAAAGGTGCTGGATGCTTTCCGGGATTCACTGCACGAAAATGCAGTCGTCGTGATCGATGGCAGACTGTCGGTACGGGAGGATGAAGCTTCCAAGCTGCTGGCAGAGAGCATCGTCCCGATCGAAAATTACGATCCGGCCCGACTGGATAACGGCAGGCCGGACCCGATGAAAACGGCAGCAAAGAAGCTGTATATCCGTGTGCCTTCCCGCAGCAGCAGGGAATATGCAAAGGTGGTCAATCTGCTTGGCATTTTTGATGGGGACATGCCGGTGCTCCTGTATCTGACCGATACCAAGCAGTATCTGCGTGTGCCGCGCCATCTGTACGCATCCGGCCATCCGCTGCTGTTCAAAGAGCTGGAAAGGCTGGTCGGAACGGACAACATTGCAACAAAATGACATTTCCGTGCACGAATCTTAACGCAAATCCGGCGGGATGGCTGTTTCCAAAATAAGGCGTTTGTGTTATAATGATTCAAGGCAAATGAAGTGCTTTGGACAGCGTTAAAACGGAGAACGCTGTGATACCATTGGGTAAATGAAGAAACAAATTGGAGGGAAACTCTCGTATGGAAAAGCAGATCAAAACGATTGGCGTATTGACGAGCGGTGGTGATGCTCCTGGCATGAACGCTGCCGTGCGCGCCGTAGTCCGTACCGGCCTGCATAAGGGTTACCGCATGATCGGCATTCAGCGTGGCTACAATGGCCTGCTGAACGGCGAATGCTTTGAGATGAACCTGCGCAGTGTGTCGAACATCATCTCTGCAGGCGGTACCATTCTGTATACCGCCCGCTGTCTGGAGTTTAAGACCAAGGAAGGTCAGGATAAGGGTGCAGAGAAGTGTCGCGAACTGGGCATTGATGCGCTGGTGGTTATTGGCGGCGACGGTTCTTACCGCGGCGCTCGTGAGCTGGCCCACCGCGGCATTCCGATGATCGGTCTGCCCGGCACTATTGACAACGATATTTCCTGCACCGATTACACCATTGGCTACGATACCGCCATGAATACCGCGCTGGAGATGATCGACAAGCTGCGCGATACCACCCAGAGCCACGACCGCTGCAGTGTGGTCGAGGTCATGGGCCGCAACGCCGGTTATATTGCTCTGAATGTTGCAATTGCTTCCGGCGCTATGGCTGTTCTACTGCCGGAGAAGGAATTTGACATGCAGCGTGATATTCTGGATAAGATCGCTGAGACTCAGAAGACCGGCAAGCGTCACTTCATTATTATCGTTGCCGAGGGTGTCGGCCATGCACAGGAAATCGCAAACGAGATTCAGGCACGCACCGGCATCGACTCCCGCGCCACCATTCTGGGCCATGTCCAGCGCGGTGGTTCTCCCACTCTGCGTGACCGTGTGAACGCTTCTGCAATGGGCTACCATGCCGTGTGCCTGCTGGAGCAGGGCAAGTATAATCGCATCGTCGGTATGAAGGGCGAAAAGCTGGTGGATTACCCTGTGGATGAAGCTCTTGAAATGACTAAGACGCTTGACCCGGTGCTGATCGACGTGTGTAACACCATTTCTATCTGATATTTATAAAGCCAATACTATGGAGCTGTTCTCTCGAAGAATCGGGAGGGCGGCTCTTTTTTGCGTTTTAACGCAAAAAATATATGAACTGACTGGAGCTTTCTGCATTTAAAAAAAGAGAAATTGTGAATCAAAAGTGCATAGCTTAAAATTGAAATTTGTGGAAGGTGGTTTACGTGAAATTGTGAAGGAATACGCAGGGCGTGTTTTACTACTTTGGCAGGAAAATAACGATGATGCGTGAAGCAAAAATTGTAGCACAAAAAGCCAATTTTGTCTTGAACTTTTTGCCGTATGTGCTAGAATAAAAGAGAAAGGCATCCTTGTGTCCAACAGATATCTGGATGTGAATATTGGAAAGTAAATTCGGAGGTAATCACAATGGCTGATATGTTTGCACCGCTGGTAGCACAGCTGAAGGCAAATCCCAAGACGATCGTTTTCACCGAGGGCAATGATCCCCGCATTCTGGAGGCCGCTGCAAAGCTGCTGGCCGAGGGCGTGCTGAAGGTCGTCATGGTGGGCAACGAGGCTGAGTGCAAGGCTGCTGCCTGTCTCTTATACACATCTCCGAGCCCACGAGACTAGGCATGATCTCG
>ERZ1026915.795-NODE-795-length-15167-cov-16.318092_pt1 | contig 15167 bp, 15 predicted proteins | sample MGYA00519466_ERZ1026915 | MGnify/ENA primary metagenome ERZ1026915 (study PRJEB26926, sample SAMN06164884) | human gut metagenome | biome: ENVO:00009003; feature: ENVO:2100002; material: ENVO:00002003 | host: Homo sapiens | place: USA | collected 2012 ... | reverse complement strand
ACTCTTGCATCTACTTTCTGCCCGACTGCGTTAAGCCGATAAGCACAAAATAATACTTTTTACAAAAACACTTGACAATTCAATAAAAATCGAAGGCTTCACCATTGAAAATGATGACATTTTTTAAGGAGGCCTTCCAAGTGAACAGAAAATCATATCCAGAACGTGTTCGGTCCGCATTGTTCCATGCAATAAAGAAAACCGCCGCAAATTTAGACGCATGCGTAAAGGTCCCGGGAAAAGATTTTTCAAGAAAAAGAAAACTTCCGCTGCAAACTATGCTGCTAATGCTGATCGGCATGATCTCAAATCTTCAATTGCCAAATAGCGAAGAATTCGATGTCGATACAACATTGACTCTAACGCGTCGACAAACGAAAGAGACATTGGCACTGTTATCTGCTTATCCAGAAAGATACCGTTGGATACAACCACATACTACATTTGATTACATTGCTCCCAAAGATTCCGCGATGTATGATTTGCGTTTCCGCGTTGTTCGCTTCCGAATTTCTGGCGGATGCTACGAGACCGTCTATACGAATCTTGATTCAGAGACTTTTCCCATTGGAACAATCAAAGAACTTTACCGTCTCCGTTGGGGAATTGAAACTTCCTTTAGAGAACTTAAATATACCATTGGGCTATCTTGCCTGCATGGCAAGAAAACGGACTTTTTACTGCAAGAGGTTTTTGCCCGATTGATCCTATATAATTATGCTTCGCTTATTGCGCGGAAAATACCTGTCCCACAGGAAAAACAAATCAACTTTTCGGTTGCTATACTTGTATGCAAACAATTCCTGAAAAGGAAAATCAGGCCTGCTCAAATATTTGGAATATTGTCTAAGCACCTGTCGCCAATTAGGCCGGGGCGACAATATAAGCGTTATCAAAACCCGGTTTCCGCTGTAGCTTTCCAATACCGGTTTTCTTAAAACAACTTACAATATTACGTAATTACAGATGTCCTCTGGACACCTGCTTTTGTCATGCGCAAAAAGGGCAGCTACCGCAAAAATAGGCCTTTTCGCTTACTTGTGGCAGCTGCCTTGCGCTTTGTGCAGGACTAACTTAATGACATTGACATCGGGCATTACATATCAGTCGCCGCGATCTGCGTCGCTTTCGGCATTTTCCACATCTAAGCGCTGTTTTCAGACACACCCCAATGTAATCACAGTGCTGATGCTGCTTCCTCATCGAGGAATACGACAACGTTTCTGTGCATTTGGAGTGCAGATGCGGGAACCTGAGGATCGATAGGTCCGAAGAAACTCTTCTTGACTATCTCTGCCTTGTTCTTGCCGGTAGCAATGAGAATGACCTTTCTTGCTGACATAACAGTGCCAACACCCATGGTGATAGCAGCTTTCGGGACCTTATTGATGTCACCATCAAAGAAACGCTTGTTTGCCTCGCGTGTCATCTCGGTGAGACCAGTCTCATGAGTTGCCTTTGCAAAAACGGTATCGGGCTCGTTGAAGCCGATGTGACCGTCTTGGCCGATTCCGAGGAGTTGGATGTCCACGCCGCCGAGCTCTTCAATTTTCTCTTCGTATGCTTTGCAGGATGCTTCAACATCTTCAGCAAGCCCGTTGGGAACGAAGGTGTTTGCCTTGTCGATATTTACATGATTGAACAGATTGCTGTTCATGAAATAACGGAAGGACTGGTCATGTGTAGGCTCAAGGCCTTTGTATTCATCAAGGTTTACAGTGTGAACTTTTGAAAAATCTATTTTGCCTGTTTTGTTAAGAGCAACGAGTTCTTTGTAAAGGGGTATCGGGGTGGATCCTGTTGCAAGACCGAGTACGCAGCCGGGCTTTGTGTTCATGAGTGCTATGTAATGCTCTGCGGCTGCTTTGCCGACAGCTTCTTTGTCCTTGCAGATAACTATCTGATTGTGAATCATAAAAATCTCTCCCTTCAAATAATCCTTTCGGGGTATAATTCCGCGAAAGCCTGTTGTCAATAAAAAATCCTAAGGCAACACCGCACAACTGCTACAATTCACATTGCCGGGAAGCCATTTTGTAAGAATCAATAGGTCACCCCCGAGCTTTTGCTCACAGGAGCGCACTGATTCAAGCTGCCAGACAGGGTCTGTCAGACAGAATCAGATTTGCTAACGCGAACATGATATTGAATTTGGTGCTCTGCTTTTCGAGCCCTCGGTATCGTGTTTTTCGGAAACGCAGCTGTTTCTTGACGACACCGAATCCGTGCTCCACTTTCGCACGGACAGAGGACTTTACGCGTTCTGCTTTCTTTGCGGCATACTGCCCGCTTTTGCTCGGTTTCTTCACTTGGGATGGACGGCGATTGATCCTGTATTTGATTTTGCGGCCAGCCTTGTTGCGGATGATCGCATCGCCACGCTTTCCTGCTCCGAGGTAACCGCTGTCGCCGTAGACTTCATCTTCGTTTTCAGTCAGCAATTTTGATGTTTCTGTGACATCATGGACATTGGCTGCTGTTGCCTCCACGGTATGAACAAGTCCGCTGTCCTTGTCAACGCCGATATGTTCCTTATAACCGAAGTGCCAGATATTGCCCTTTTCACCTGATGTGCATCTGGATCCCGCTTCTTCTCACTGTTTTTGGTGGAAGATGGTGCGGAAATGATGGCGGAATCCACAATCGTTCCCTTTTTCAGAATGAGTCCTCGTTTCATGAGCGCGGCAACTACCTGCGCGAACAGCCGCTCTTGCAGTCCGTTCTTGATCAGCAGATTGCGAAAACGGCCAAGGGTATCGCCGTCCGGAACCTGATTGCTGGAATCTATGCTGCAGAAATCCGAAAAACGCACGGCTGTCGATTGCTTCCGCTACGGTGACCTCGTCGCTCAGGTCATACAAATTCTGCAGTAGATACAGCCGCAGCATGATCTCCAGCGGATAGGGTTTGTTGCCGCGCTCTCCTTTGTAATAGCACGGCTGGATCAGGCATAGCCACTCCTTCCACGGGACGATTCGTTCGATCTGAGTCAGAAACTCTTTTTTCTTTGTCCGCACCTGCGCCAACTCATCGTTGAATGCAGAAATTGTCATCTGCTTATCCATGCGTCCATTATATCATATTGGCTTCGTTTTGCTTCTTCTGTGCGGTGTTGCCCTAAGTATTTGAGAACAGCAGTCAGGCATCTTCATCTATCAGCAAGCACCTGTAAACAGTAGGCTTTCAATTCTGGAATGCCATCTCGTATAATCTCCCAAGTAATCTCAGAATCGACAGTGCCATAACTGTGCGCGACGATATTGCGCATGGCTTTGATCTTCCGCCACGGAATCGCATCGTGACTGTTTCGGAAATCTTCTGTCAGCTTGCCGACCAGCTCGCCAATCTGAAGAATACAGCGCGCAGCCGCGTTGCGGTAAATTGCGTCGGTTTGGAAGGTATCATATCTGTCGCCAAATCGCTCGACGGTCAGCTCGATCTGCTCACAATAGGAAACAATGTGTTCCAGAATGCTGGTGTCTCGGTCAAGCCTCATACAGCAGTACCTCATCTTTCTGAATACTGGACAGGAACCGCTCACTCAAACCGCCAGTCGGGATCAAATCAACCGGCACACCCAGCGCATCCTCCAGATCAAGAAGTAACCCGCCCATCTCGATGCCGCGGATACGACCTTTGTCGATGCGAAGATCAATGTCGCTTGCCGGCGTCATGTCCCCACGAGCATAAGAGCCAAACAGCCAAATCCGCTACGCACCGTATTCCCGTCCAAGTCTGGAAACAACAGATTTAATTTCCGGGATACCCATACTTCGCACCTCCTGCTTATTTCTTGCTTTTAGTATAACAGACTTTTTCAAAAAATACAGCCAGACTTTCCAAACAGGACTTTTGACTTATGTCAACTTGACTGTCAGACTGGCTGATTTTCAGAAAAACGTGTTAATCGCCGCCTAAATATTTCAGAAAAATGTGTAACACGCAACCGAAAATCACCAAAAAAATGTGCTACGCACGAAAAACTTAACTTGATTCTGATTCTATTCCCAAAATCAAAAATATTTCGTTTTTGGGAAATAGAATGTCTTAAAAAACAATTTCAAAAAATATCGTGTAGCTAGTCAGTTTTGCTGACTGACTAATTTTTTACGAAAAGGCTAACTAATGTCTACTGAACAAGTGCCCAATTTTTGTTCTGAGTCAGAATCTCCAGAAGATATGCGAACATTCTCAAAAGAGCGCGCTGAATCTTGCGGAGATTCAGCACCAGAACGGACATGGCGATCACATGGGCCGCAGTCTCCCGCAGCTTTGCGGTGACCAGCCCCATGCCACATTTACGCTTCGCCAGACTGAATCTGCGCTCCACTTCCACGCGCTCGCACTCATCCCGATAGTCCTGAGCTTTGTCTCTGGTTTCACCTTTCTTAGGCCGCCCCAGAGCTGGGCCGGAAAGACGGATCCCATGCGCCTTGCAATAGCTGAGATTCTCCCGGTTTCGGTAGATTTTGTCCGCCAGGATCCGGCTGGGATAATGCCCCTCTCGCGCTCGGAACCGCTCTGTCATTTCCTGCAGATTTCCCGCCTCATTGTAGGCGTCAAAAGAACAGCACTCCAGCCGCGTCCATCCGTCAACGACACTGATGTCCAGCTTCGCGCCAAACTCCACCGGCTTTCCCGCTTTTCCCCGCACAATGGGCCGAACGAAGGGCTGGCTCACGCTGACGATCCGGTCAGGTACGCTGTGGGTACGGTTATCGTACATGTACTTCTGCTGCTCATAGACGGCGCGGATCGTGCCCAAACGCTCCGCCTGGCGAGGGGGCAGATTTTTTCCGAGGGACAGCTTGCCATCGATGGCATTCAGGTCACGCCGGAGGTAAGCCAGCTGCTTCCCAATGGCTTTGCGGGTCATTTTCGCGGTGTGTTTACGGCATCTTGTGTATTTCAGGTAATCTTTCCGGGCGCGTTTGCGGTAGGTTCGAGGCTTCTTTCCGTCCGCGGGATCGTGAAGAACGTCCAAAAGCGTTTCGGCGTTCTCCCTGGCCTCGTTGAGCAGGGAAACATCCTGAGGATAACGGATATTGGACGGCGCGCAGGTGGCGTCCACGATCATAGTGCCGCTGTTTCCGCCAGTTCCTGGCTGGCCGTCAGAATCATCATCGTCATCCTTGGATTCGGCTTCTTTGACCTGACGCTCCTTTGCGTCCCGCACGATCATCTCATTGATCTCACCCAGCACTTCCGGCGTCAGGCGCTTGCGCCCGTTTGGGTCGCGTTTGGGTCAATGTTTCAACACGCAGCACTGCGAAAAAACGCGCAGCAAGTTATGGCAGAGCGATATTCACTGGAATACGGAAAAACCGCATTCACTTTAAGAGTAGACATATATGCGAACCTGGGCGTCTTGAAAACCTGAAACAATCAGGATATTACACAGCGATTTGCGCAATTGGTCACAGATTGCCAAAAATATTTTTCAGAACATAGTTCTTTTCTTGAGTCATTTCGTCCAAAGTTCTGGAAACGCCTTCCCTGCCAATGCCGCTTTTTTTGTAGCCTCCAAAAGCGAGTTCGGGGGGGCGGTAGTCTGTGCCGCCGTTTATGACTACCGTGGCGGTCTCCAGCCGCTCCGCAATGGAAAGCGCCAGTTTACTATTCTCGCTGAACACCGCGCCACTAAGTCCATAACGGCTCTGATTGGCAACCTGCACGGCCTCCTCAGCGGATTCGATGGAAATGATAGAGAACACAGGCCCAAAGATTTCCGAATCTTTTGCAACATCCATCTCCGGAGTGATATGGGTTAAAACGGTGGGCTCATAGAATGCGCCGTTACGGTGTCCGCCAAAAGAGCAGGCCGCTCCCTGTTCCACGGTGTGTGCCACCTGCTCTTCCACTTCCCGTGCAGCTTTTTCGCTGATAAGGCAACCCATGGTGGTGTCTGGAGCCTTGGGATCTCCCATTTTCACCTGTCGCAATGCCGTGATCAGTTTATCCACAAAAGCGTCCATGCAGTTTTTGTGGATAAGGAATCGCTTGCTGCCGCAGCATACCTGTCCGGCATACAGCAGTCTGCTCATCATCGCTTCTTTCACGGCAAGATCCAAATCGGCATCTTCCATCACGATAAAGGCGTCGTTTGCCCCCAGTTCAAGAAATACCCTGGTCAGATTTGCAGCTGCTTTCTGATAAATAGACAAGCCTATGCTTTCACTGCCGGTCATGGACAGGGCATTGAGACCCGGATGCGTTACCAGATAATCGCCGGCAGCCCCGGAGCCGCGGCCCACAACTACCTGCACCACTTGTTCCGGCACGCCTGCTTTATACAGACAACCTGTTAGACGTATAAGTGTCAAGGGACAATCCGTAGGAGGCTTGATTACAGCGGTATTGCCAGTTATAATTGCCGGGATCAATTTGTGAGCAAACATGGCAATGGGAAAATTAAATGGAATGATACAGCCAAAAACGCCGATAGGTTCCCTGCGGGTAAATACGACATCATTCTGATTTCCCAGCGCTTCATTGCCACGGGGGAGGCAGTTTCCATACATATGGTTTGCCCGCTCACAATAGGCCTTGGTAATCAGCAGACAGGCGCTCAATTCGCTATGTGCTTCTCCCAAAGGCTTCCCAGTCTCATCGCTGAGCAACCAAGCCAAATCATTCTTTTCTTGTTCCACGCAGCAAATAAATTGTTCCAGGATTTGACTTCTATTCAGTTGAGAACGTCCGGCCCATTCACGAAATGCATATTTTGTCGCCGCCACTGCCGCATCAATATCCCGCTCTGTCATATTGGGGATGGAATCTATCACTGCACCAGTGGCTGGGTTCAAAACAGGGATCATCTCTCTCTCTTCGGTTAAATCCAGGCCGTTCAGTTTAATTGCCATTTCATCCCCTCCGTTTTTACCAGTCGATTTCCATCTCTAACAAAGCCGCACTGTAGGTCTTGCCATGCTTGTCCTGTGCCAGGCTTTTCAGCACGCCTCCTCCCAAGGCTTTGTCCAGCACAAAATTCAGCGCGCAGATACCAGGAACTTCATAACGAGTGACATTGCCATGGCAGAGTTCGGAAAAATGATCCTTCACCATTTCTGCCGTCACTTTTTCCTTCAATTTTTCATAGTCTGCTTCGTTATAAGGGATGAGTGAGAGATTGGAAATATCTCCCTTGTCTCCTCCGCGGGAATGCGCGATTTCTCTAAGTTTCATAAATCAGACCTCCCAATACTTCACTTCGACGTTAATGATTGAACGGTCAACGAATACGGAGCATACGTTGATGATTTCGCTGATCGCCATCGTGACGCCACCGCAGGCAAAGGGACCGCTGCCATACATGGAATCAAACTCGTCGCTGAACTTTACAGCGGTGGCATAGTCTTTCACACGGATGGCTACGCGCAGGCGAATCTCAGGAAATACCATGTTTTCACCACAGATCATGCGGGAAATCTTATCTTTATACAGAGAGTTGAAGCCAATGTAATCCACGCGGACTTCGTCGGCATCAATCCCCATGATTTTGATACGTTCCTTCACCATCTCTCCAGCAATTTGAGCACGCTGCAGAGAACTGGAACCACCGTATGTAACACCGCCCTCGCAAGTAAAAGAATCCTTGTAACATAGATTCACTTTCAGCTTTTCCGGCCTGCCATGACTGGTAGCACCAGTGACCAGAACCTGATCTTTATCAACCTGCTTGAGCGTCGCATGGCTGAAGTCGGCTATTGCATCCGGAGTCATGTATGCGGTAGGATCGTGAATCTCATAGAGCAGCTGCTCTTTGACGGTATCAGGCGTCACCTCGCCACCGGTCCCGTTGGGTTTGGTAATGATGAAGTCGCCGTTCTCCTCAAATTCTACAATGGGGAAGCCCATATGGGCAAGGTCAAGTGCTTTCTTATAAGGGGGGTCAGCAAAGGTTCCACCGGTACTCTGGGGGCCACATTCAATCAGGTGCCCAGCCAGAATACCCTGTCCGAACTGATTGGGGTTCTTTTCCAACGTCCACCCGAACTCATAGCAAAGAGGCGCCAGTGTCAGGGCAGGGTCGGCCACACGGCCCGTAATTACCACATCCGCACCATTTTTCAGTGCTTCTACAATACCCTCTACACCGCAGTAAGCGTTGCCGGAGATAAGCTTATCGCGGATATCGCCAAGCTTACCGGGGAATTCCAGAACATCGTAATCGTAATAATCCTCAACGTGGTCAAAGATGTTATCTCCAATGACAGCAGCCAACTTCATCCCCTGGATACCTTGTTCATCGCAGATCCGCTGAATTAGCTTGATGGCGGCGGCGGGGTTTGCAGCACCCAGGTTGGAAATGATTTTTACACCATACTCCTTAGCCAGTCCAAGTGTACGGCGTAACCGCTCTTCACTGAGTCTGCTGTAACCCAAATTAGGATCATGCATCTTATCCCGTTGGCAAAGGCCAATCGTGCGCTCCGCCAGACACTCGAAAGTCAGGTAATCAATGTTTCCATTTCGAATCAAGATTTCGCCGGCATCCAAACGATCACCAGCATATCCGGCTCCGTTGGCAATTCTAACTTTTTTCATACTTACACTCTTTTCATAAGAAATATGGGTATCTGATACTTACATTATGCACAGAATAGGACCGGGCAGATATATTAAATACTGTCTTGGAATTTAGGATAACTGTCCTCTTAATAGGGATCAAAAAGAATATTCCGGTAGGCCAAATGGCCTTCTTTAAGTGTCAGCATTGGCACAAAGGTTTCCTCCAGATGCACTGTTTCACCGAATTTATCCGTAATATCCAAGGGATTTTTTTGAATCTTGGTCACAAATATATCCGCTTTGGTGCCGGGGCGCAATGTGCCGATTTTGCCCTGAAGATTCATAACCTCTGCGGGAGTAGCAGTGACCGCGCGGACCAAATCGGGCAGAGGCATTCCCATGCCGTAGTACTGTGACATGACGGAAAGGAGGGAATGTATCTTTGGCCCATAGATACTAAAGCCAATAATGTCCGTACTGATAATATCCGGCCAGAATCCCTCCGCAAAGGCTGCACGCATGATGCGGTTGCTGTAATTGACGCGACCGCAGGCACAGTCCAGCAAAATTCCTTTCTCCCGTCCAGCATAGACGAAATCAGCTACATGGCCTTTCCTACTCAGGATATTATGGTTGTTATCCCCCTGGAAAATATGGCATACTACATCGCCTTTCCGCATAATGCGGAAAATTTCGTCATAACCGGCATCCAGATTGGTCGCGTGAAGGCAGACGCGGCAGTTGAATTTTTCGCCCAATTCCACCGCCCGCTTTAAAGGCTCCAGATTCAAATCACCTGAGGTATTGTGCCCGGCGCGGACCTTGAAGCCCAGCAGCACATCCCGGTATCGGTCGAAAAGCAGCTCCATTTTCTTTTCGTCAAAGCGGGTAGGGTCCAGATTTTCCAGATATCTCTCCGTAATAATCCCAGTTGCAGCGACGTTCAAAAAAACAACGAATCATAATCATTGCTTTTGAGAACACATTTTGATACATACCTTCAAAGTTCGCTGTGCCGCCGGAACCGGCATCTACTGCGGCGGTGATCCCGTTTGGAAGAGTATAGAGATCCGGGTTCAAGCCAAAATCACTGAGTTGATAGCCAAGGTGTGTGTGAAAATCGATTAGGCCTGGCAGGACCAAACAACCGGAAGCATCGATCACTGTACCTGATTCCGTACCGTCATTTACCGGCGGGTTCGCGATTCGATTGTTATATACGTATATATCGGCGATGCCGTCTACTCCAGCCGCCGGATCAATCACCCGGCCATTTTTGATTACATAATCGTATTCCATCCAGCAGAAGCCCTCCGATATTAAAGTGAATGCGATGTTCTCTTGATGATACTGTTCTGCATTTCTTTTGACAGTGTGACAAAATATGCCGACAGGCCACCCATACGTACCCGCAAGTTACGATATTTTTCCGGCTCCCGCTGCGCGGCCAGCAGCTTTTCGCGGTTTGTCCCTGTAATGGTAAGAATCAGCCCTCCATGCTCTTTAAAGCCCTTGATCAATGCCACCATGCGGTTGAGTCCTTGCTCACCCTTTACATCTTCTGGATTGATCTCAATATCCAAAGGCGCGCCCATCATATAGGCTCGTAAATCTGCAGCGGTAATTGACCGGATCGTTGCAGTCGGGCCCATTGCGTCCGCACCATGAGCGGGAGAGAAATTCGATGCCACTGGTTCCTGTGATTTCCGGCCATCTGCAGAAGCTCCAACGTCATGACCCCACTTGGCAAAGAACTCAAAAGTAGCGATGCCTTCTCCAAGAATAAGGCCCTTTGCTTCTGTTGTTCTCAGCCTCTCAATGATGGATGTGAAATCATCCAGCAAGCGAACGGCAATGCTGTCCACATACCCGTTATCGTTTCCAAATTTCGGAACGCGGTTCATGGCATATTGGCGCAGTTGTTCATTGCCTTCGAAATTGGTGCGTGTGACCTCTGCAATCTGCTCCAGCGTATAGAGCTTGTCTTCAAAGACCAGTTTTTTGATAACTGCCAAAGAGTCCACGCAGTTAGCAAAGCCCGTCAGGTATGTACCGAACATATGATAACGTGCCCCGCCCACGGAGTACTCTTCGCCACGTTCCACACAATCGTCCATAAATGCGGACAGAAGGGGAGAGGGCGCAATGGCGGCCCGATGCTCAATAGTCATCAATCGGGTTCGGATTTCCTTGATAACCGTTGCTTCCAAAAGTTTCAGGAAATACGCATAGAAATCATCAAAGGTATTCCACACGGATAGCGGCGGGATATCCGGAACTTCCACCGTACCCCGGACCAGGCTCTTACCGCCCTGGAGCATATATTCCAATAGCTGTAGCACTTGGAGCATACAGAAGCCAAAGTTTGTTCTGCCGGGAATCAGTGCCTCCCAACAGCCGTCGTTGCTGTAATCATTGGCATCACGCTCAGAGATGCCCGCCTTGCGCAGTGCTTCAATAAAGACCTCATCGTTATAGAGGGCGGGTTCGCTAGCACCGTTGCGGAGAATATCCGCACAAAGGCGATAGAATTTCTCGGGGGTCTTTTTACTAAGGCGGACAGACATCACTGGTGCGACCAGTTCCAGATAGGCCCACTGTTCCAGAATGATATAGGACAGTTCATTGGTGGCATCCTCACCATCCGGAGTGACGCCTCCCAAAATCATGTTGCACAGCCAATGATTAGCGGAGGTCCCGAAATTATAGCTTTCATCATTGGAATAGGTGCCGGCTGTTGTCGTAAAATTGGGGTCTTTGCCGTTGTACTGGGTATCTTCATCCCGCATATGCATTTCCCAATCGCTCATGTTCATGTGAACACGTTCGCTGAACTTGGCCAGGAAGCTGGCGATAATCTCTTCTGCCTCCTGCTTGCTGATGCGTCCTTCCTCCATGTCCTTTTTATAGAAGGGATAAAGGTACTGGTCCGTGCGTCCCACAGGAATAAATTCCATAGTGCTGTGACACAGCATAAACACGAACCAAACAGCCTGCGCAGCCTCCTGCAGCGTTTCTGGCGTATTCTCCGGAACACGGGAACACACTTTCGCCATCTGCAACAGTTCTGCCCGGCGGGCAGCGTCCTGTTCCTTCTCAGCCTCAGTCAGAAGAAGGTCGGTATATCGCTGTGCCAATATGCGCAATGCGTCCAAACTAATCAACACGGAACGGTAGAAGGTTGTCTTTTCTTCAAATTTCTCATCGACTGTCAGTTCGGATAGCTTTCTCATTACGTCTTCTCTGACACCACAAAGCCCTTTTTGCACAACCGTCTCATAGTTGAGCAGATGATGGCCAAATACAGATTTGGGAGTAAAGCCCCACCGGGCACCCTCTTCCAATTCCTCGGGCAGAGCATACTCGGGAAAGCATTTACCAAACCCAACTGAGGCCATAGTAGGTATGCCGACGATCAACTCATCCGGCTTGATTTCAATGTGCATATGCTCAGCCATATGTTTGATTGCCAGCGCTTTCCGCACGATCAAAGGAAGCTGCCGGATTTCTTCAGAAACCAAAATGGTTTCTTCATCACCCCACCATTCCTGTTTGGCCAAAAACTCTTTGTTGAATAGGCGATCCTTGATTCGTTCTCTTCTGTTCATAAAATCACCCTCTCCTTTACTCTCCATAGCCGCCGACATTTACCGGCAGTTCGGAAGCCTGTTCCAATATTGATTTAGCGTGCACGATACACATTTCATCCGGCTCGGCCTGCTCCTTAAACCTGTAATTTCTGCCCAATGCGTACCACTTTCCCTGCCCCAGTTGATGAAAAGGCAGAATATGGATCTCAGATGCATTGACTTCTTTGGCTAGGAGCGCAGTTGATTTTAGATTATCATCATCGTGATTTACTCCCGGAATCAAAGGTATACGAATGATAAGTCTTTTGCCCATTCTTCCGATCCGACGGATGTTTTCCAGAATCAGCTCGTTTGACACGCCAGTAGCTACCTTGTGTTTCGCAGGATTCATGTGCTTGATATCGTACAGGATAACGTCAGAGGCACAGACGATCGGTTCAAAATCCATCCAAGCACAGAACCCGCAAGTTTCGATTGCGGTACTGATACCTAACGCTTTCGCCTGTTCGAGAACAGCTTTTGCAAAGCGCGGCTGCGCAGTGGGTTCGCCGCCGCTAAGCGTCAACCCGCCGCCTGATATTTCATAAAATATTTGGTCACGCTGCACCTCCTGAATGATTTCCTCTACGGACTTTTCTTCACCAATTATCATTCTGGCTTTTGTGCAACAGACATCCGCACACTTGCCGCAGGTAATGCACAGGTCGCTTTGCAGCGTTCCGTCTGAAAGAATGGCCCCGTGCGGACAGGCCTGAACGCAGGCTCCGCAACCAATGCACTTATCACGATAATAAGCCATCTCCCGGCAGGGACGGTTGGTCTCCGGATTGTGACACCATTTACAGCGAAGGGGACAGCCCTTCAAGAACACAATGGTGCGGATTCCGGTACCGTCGTGGACCGAAAATCTTTGAATATCGGAGACAATTCCAGTAACTATTGACTTTTGAGTATCCTGGTAGTTTAACATAGGACAGTCCTTTTAAGCATAAAGCGTAATACACAACGTGTTATAAAAGATTGCTGCTCGCACAAAGAACCAGCACGGGCAGCAATCTCATTACAATGTTCAGATTGAATTTGATTTTCTGCTTTTTAGGATGTATTTTTGCCCAGGACAATAATCGAGGAATCGTTCTGGATGTGCGAGTAGGGGCTTTACATCCTCAGGGTTGCAGTTGCACCATGAGTAGTCTGGGGCATAAAACGTACCCCAGTGGAACATAATTAAATCCGTGTCTGGCATACTATCAGCTAATCGGATAGCTTGAGGACGGCCGAAATGATATGTGCTAACAGGATCATGACTGTCGTCTCCAAAATCAATGAACATCAAATCTACATCTTTATTATCAAAATGCTCATCAAGAAGGAGTGAATCACCCGGATCCCAAACAACGCCGTCAGGAGTATAAAACTTATACCCAGTACAGTCCTCCAGTTTGTACAGATAATTGTTAAATTCCTGCTGATCCTGCTGCCACGGATGATACGCAGCAGTCATCTGAACCTCAACACATCCTATTTTGAATCTGTCTTTAGGCGGATGCTTGCACACTCGGTTAGAGGGTACGCCTAGTCTGACTAAGTCGTTACAAACATAATTTGTGCCATGAAAGATACACCCAGAAGGAAGCAAATTGATAACAGATTTAATCCCTAAGTGATCAAGGTCCGCATGCGTAATCAGAACGGCATCCAATTTTCGGACATCAGTCCCCATGATAGGCGGCATTGTGAGCTGTTCCATACCCTGGACCTCACTGATGGGCGGATTCTCGGACATCAGTGCGATATTGGGGTCTACCATGATGGTCGTGCCGTGGCAGTTGATAAAAACTCCGGCAGAGGACAGCCAGTAGACGGCAGTTTCACGATTGTCCTGGAAATCCGCGTCCGTCAAAGGGTAGATGGTTTTTGGAGTTGCCTGAAATTTGCGTATATGGTTCATTTTACACCTCGTATGAATACCGTTTAATCACGTTTTCCCTTATTTGTCCACGTATCCGCTGCGACAGCAAAGAAAATGATTAGACCCATTACTACAGTCTGAATATACGAACCCACATTCATGAGATTTAAAATATTGGAGAGAACTGCTACGATTAGGGTGCCTACCACAGTGCCCAGTACCCGCCCGGAACCGCCGGACATGGATGTTCCGCCGATAATGGCGGCCGTAATAGCATCCATCTCATAGTTAGTTCCGATGGTGGGCTCAATGGAACTCTTCAGGCGTGCAACCAATAGAATAGAACCGATGGCGACCATGATTCCAGAGTACGCATAGACAAACATTTTCTGCTTACAGATATTGATACCGCTCAGCCTGGCAGTTTCTTCGCTACCGCCTATAGCATATGTAGCGCGGCCAAATGCGGTTTTTTGCAGGATAAACGCAGTGATAAGAGCAAAAACGATGTAGATTAGCCCGGTGTAGGAAATACCCAGAATGCTTCCGGTTCCAAGCTCTGCAAGAAATTCGCTGTTGCCTCTTACAGAGCGCCCATCGGATGCCAGCAGGCAGATGCCGCGCACGGTCTGTTGCATGGCCAGAGTCATAATAAAAGGCGGCATTCCTCTAAAGATGCTGTAGCCGTTTAAGATGCCGATGAGCGCTGCCATGATAATGGTGATTATCATGGCAGGGAAGACTCCGATGATTTTTGTCAACTGAATCAGAGTCATCGCCACAGCGCAGACGGTAGCTCCCATGGAAAGATCAATGCCGCCACTGATAATCACGACTGTCATTCCCAAGGAGAGCATGCCTGTTGTGGGGATTTTTTTGAGAAGGTTCTGGATGTTAATCGGGCTGAGGAAATTCGGGGCACATATGCTACCAATGATTACAAGGAAAAATAAAACCAAATAGATTAATTAAAAATGGATCTGCAGTAATTGCATTATATTGGGCTGAACAGATGTTTTCTATATGAATTATTGTTTTTCAATTTATTTTTTGTGCTATTTGCAAAAAGAAGTTCGTTAAAAAACAAAAAACTATGAAATATTATTTTGTGCTTATCGGCTTAACGCAGTCGGGCAGAAAGTAGATGCAAGAGT
>ERZ1026915.788-NODE-788-length-15296-cov-6.447084_pt1 | contig 15296 bp, 15 predicted proteins | sample MGYA00519466_ERZ1026915 | MGnify/ENA primary metagenome ERZ1026915 (study PRJEB26926, sample SAMN06164884) | human gut metagenome | biome: ENVO:00009003; feature: ENVO:2100002; material: ENVO:00002003 | host: Homo sapiens | place: USA | collected 2012 ... | reverse complement strand
AATGATGCGACAGTTGCAAAATATATTCGAGAGCAGGAAATGCATGATATAGCAATGGATAAAATGAGTGTAAAAGAGTACGCAAATCCATTCTCAGAAGCAGAGCAACAGGCGTATAAACAAGAAAAAGCAAGGAGAAAGAATAAGTAAAAAATAAAGCCCTTTGAGGGCTGGCGAGAGTCAAAAGCGATAGCTTGAACGAAGTGAAAGCAGCGCCTTGAGACGCGAGCTGGCAGTAAAGGCTTATAGCCGCAGAGAAAACCGCGCTTTTTAAACGCGGTTTTTATTGTTTAATAATGTCATGTACATCAATAATTGTTTTCTTGATTTTACACCAAGCTTACTATAAATATTACGATTGTGATACTTTAATGTATTGTCCGTAATATTTAATGTTTCTAGAATATCCTTACTTGAATATCCCTTCACATAGAGATCTAAGATCTCTTTTTCTTTGCGTGTCAGTGTCGCAAGACATTCAAGGAAACGTTTATATTCTTCTTCATCTACATCGGCTTCACGTTTTTTTGCCAGACGCTCAACTTCCACCCTTGCTTTGTCATATTCTCTTTGAATGAGTTCATGTTCATTTTCAATCTGTTGCAGCTTCTTGCGATTTTCCTGCATTTCTAGCTCAAGCGTCAACATTTTATTCTCAACTTCATAGTCTTTTGAAGATAAGAAATCCAAAAGATCATCAATTTCTTGTACATCATAGCGCATACTGTTTTTATTGTCTTTACGCAGCTGTTCTAATCCTTTTAGAATTGGGGACAGGTATCTTTGACTGAAGAAGGAACATCCTAAAAATACAAATAATAATAGGACAATGGTAAAGAAGAATAATTCAATATTACTTTTTGCGATGGCTCGATTGTAGTCAGAATCCAAAATCATAACATATGTTGAATAGGTTTGATTCTTAGAAATTTTGACAGTATTCTTAACCCCAATATAATTACGATTTTTACTTATGATTCTCAATAAGTTGTTGCCAATAGGCTTAATGGAAAGATCTCCATTTGGCATATAATAGAATCCGTTTTGGCTTCCCGTACTAAAGCCTTCATTTGTGATGATTGAATCGGAGTCTGGCACTAAAAGACACGTTAAATGGTTGAGAGTTGAGGGCTGGGGATGTGCAAATTTAAACCAGCTTTGTGAAATTTCAAAACCACAAAGACCATAGAAGGTACCATCCTTTCCAACTAAAGGAACACGTAATAGGGCGATTCTTTCACCTGTGTATGGCAATTGAATAATATTTGATAGGGAATAATCAAAGTTCCCTTTTTTTAATTCTTCATAATCGGGTACAAGTGTAATATCAAATTCCTGTCTCCATTTACGATGTGGCATGATGCCATGTTTTTTGCCGATATTGGCAATTCCACGATATAAAATCAAGTCTTCCTTTGAATAGGACATTGTCGTTTTTTGAAGATACACACCACTTCGTTGTGCCTGCGCATTATCCAAAGTGGAATTGATTGTCGTATCTAGTTGTACATAAGCTCCTGAACAATTAGCTCGTTCAAGATATTGTCCTAAAGGCTGAATCATATCGTTTTCTAAAGAATAGATGGCATTGGGATTGTCCTGCAGCTGTTGAAAGGTTAATCCTTGATTCGCTAGGGTTGTTTCTAATATAGCTTCCATATTATCAGCCAGTGCGATATTCATAGAGGCCAAGTCATCCCAATAATTTTCCATATTCTTTGTGAAGTATTCACTTTGAATGGATAGTTTTTTATGAAAGTCTTGTTCGGTCGTTCCAAGTCTTCCAAATAGGAAGAGTCCCATTAATAAAGTAATACTGATGGTAGTCACTAGAAAGAACATATATACGAAAAGCTTTCGTTTCATGGATCTTTCTTTTGATTTAAAACTTAATTGCATAGGCTAACCTCAAGAAAGACTTTTTAAAATATTCATTGCTTCATCTACAATTTCATCAATATCTTCACCGGCATTAGCTCGTGCTTGCCATTCTTGTTGGTGGCTTCTTACTTGATCATAAAATGCATAGGCCTTTCTAGAAATCGCATTTGGAACCTCTCTAGAAATAACGGTATAGTCGGATTTCATTTCGGTGAGTGTATTGTATAAAGATTGTGTTTCTTCATCTTCAAACTTTTCATTTTTTAAGTTTTTAAATGCTTTTTTTGTGACTGGCATGTAACCTGCTTGGATCACAAAGTCCATGTTTCGTTTTGGCTCCACAAGCCAATGTGCAAAGACACTAGCGGCTTCTTGTTTTTGTTCTGTAGTCTTATAGGCACATAATCCAACACCGGCTTGTGTCATGAGGGCATGGTCTTTATCGGCCTTTGGATAAGGCAGGGCAATCGCATTTAATGGTTCCGTTGTATTATCTGGATATGTAACGATGTCATTTAAATAGAGATAGGCTGCACTGCTGGATACACCAATGAGTGTTTCTCCGGTTGTAAGTTCTGTGCTTGAATAGAAATCTGAAGCAGAAATATGGCCTTTGATCAATGGTTCTAGAAAGGTTCTAAAGGCTTTTTTAAAAGCAGGATCCTCCGTATTGTACCAGCCATTCTCTGTAAACATATTCTTTGTTCCTAATGCGATCGCATAAGATTCAATGGAATTTAATAGATAATCAAAGCATAATAACGGCTTTCCATTTGACCATTCATAATATTTTTCGGCTACATCAAACGTTTGATTCCAAGTGTCAAAATCATTTAATGAAACAGCGGTATCGTTAGAAAACTTTTCAAATTGTGTACCATTCATAAATAAAACGATTGTTGATTTTGATAATGGAAGATCCACAAGCTTATCCTCTAGCATTCCAGCATCTAAAAACTCATCAACAAAATTTGAAATTTCCTTCTCTGTAAATACATCATTCCATACAACACTCTTATCTAAGCCTACCTGTTTGGCATTATGAATATGTCCTGTATAAAGATCTGGCATTGGATCTGCACCTGGTTCTTTAGATAAACTTTCTTCAAGCTCAGAACCAATTTTACTCGCATTGGTTATTTTTGTGACATTAATTATAATGCCCTTGTCCTTGCCTTCTGTTTCATTGAATTCAGCAATCAATTGATTCATTGGAGAATTGGCTTGTTCTCCATAAACATGCCACATTGTCAGGGTCACGGGGTTATCTTTATCGAGTAAAGATTTTGATGAACACCCATATAGATTGCATAGGCCTAGACCAAATACTAATAAATATTTTATAACTTTTTTCATGATTTTCCCCTTTATTTACCGCAGTTCCCACCCTTTTTAAGTTTTGGGGTGGGGTAAATTTTATAATACTTTCTATAATGAATTTGTAAGTTGATTGCATAAGTTTTGAAAGTGCTTTCTAAATACAATATAGCACAAGTAAACAAGTCAATCAAACGAAGAAAGGAGGGAAATGAAATGGGGTTGTTTTCTAAAAAGGAATGTGATGTGTGTAAAAAGAAGATGGCATTGATGGAAGGTTATAAATGTGCGGATGGTACGATCTGTAATGACTGTAAGAAAAAAATGTCACCATTATTTACAGACTACAAAAACACAACAATAACACAGATCAAAGGGCAGCTAACATATCGTGAAGAAAACGCACAAAGAGTCAAAGCGTTTGTGGCAGCTGAAACGTTTGGTGAGTATCCAAAGGTAATGGTTGATCGAAAGCACAACTGGTTTGTCGTGACAAAGGCAACAAAGCTTAGTGATGAAAATCCAGATGTGTTTGACTTAAGTGACATTCAAAATGTTTTGGTAGAAATTGAAGAGAATAAGCGAGAACTTCATTTCACAAATAAGAAAGGGAAGACATGTTCTTATAAACCAGCAAGATATGAATTTACGTACCAATTCAAGGTAAATATTCAAACGAATCATCCATTCATCAAAATGATTTCTTTGAAGATTACCAAAGAGGATGTCAAGATCATTTCAGAAATGCAGGATAAAGAAGTAATGGTACAGTCAAACGAAAAGTATCAGGAATCTTTACAGGTGGCAAACGCATTAAAGGATGCGCTTGAATCATAATAATGCACAGAAAAGGAGGAATCATATATGGCAAATACATGTGCAATTTGTGGTGCTACAATTAATGTTTTACAATCACAGAAATTAATGGATGGAAATTATATTTGTACAAAGGGTTGTCGTGCAAAGGGATTAAAATATTACGACTATGTTCATTCTGATTTAGATAATGTCAAGGACCATATTCATCAAACTGAGGTGGGTACAAAGGTTTGGCAAGATTTAATGGAACCTTTGAAAAAAACACGTGATAAAAATCAAAAGATGCAGTCTTTCCACCCTATTTATATTGCACCAAGTCTAGGTTTGATTGCGGTTATTGAAGCTCGTGGAGGTTTGTTTAATACAAAAACATATGCGTGTGTATATCGTTTAGAAAATCTTCAGCTATATAGAACTGAAAGGATGCCCGCAAGAACAAGTGGTTCGGATAAAGATAAAATGTGTGTTCACTTAGGCTTTGTACATACAAAAGGTTTAAATGATGTCTATATTCCATTTGATGATGAAACAAGATGTCATCAATGTGTAGATTATCTAAATAAATTGTTTGGCTTAGATGATTCATTTAGGAGTGGAATTAAAAAGTCAGTAACTCAATTTAAGGCAACAAAGAGTATGTGGGATTTAGCGAAAGCAAAAAAGAATGGTGAAAATTTAGAAGAAAAAGCGAAAGCGACAGTGGATGCGTTTGGGGCAACGATCATTGGAGATCGTACACAGTTTAAGGATGCAGCCGATCAAGCTCTTGCGAACTATGATCTGGACTAAATTTTGTTCGGTCTTGTTTCTTAGTTTGAATCTAATGTTTACAGGTTGTAAATCACAACCTAATGAAGAGGTATATATTTCAGATTTCTACAATATTCATGAAGAATATAAGGATGCATGGGGAAATGTTGGTAAGTACGACATTTCCTTACCTTATATTCATTGTGATTCAAAGAGCGCAAAAAAATTGAATCAGACAATTAAAAATGAATACAAGGATTTGGTAGATTCTTTAGATGAGGCAAAAGAAGAAGGGTATACGTTGCCGTACACAAAGATTAGTTATGATGTGTATACACATTCAAATCTATTGAGTTTAGTTATTAAGGAAGAAGTAGAGACGGAATATCCTAGGTATAAGGTGTATCATTTTGATTCTAAAACGAAGAAGCGTGTTTCGAATAAAAAGTTGTATAAGAAATATAAAATCAGTCAAAAAGATATGAAGGTATGGGCTGCACAAGCTTTTGATCAGGAATATGCCAATGAATATTATGACAATGTAAAGGAATTAAGAGCTCAAACAATTGGTTTGTTGCCTTCAAATCTGGATGTGTTTTACCACAAAGGGAAATTGAATGTATTGATTCCTGTCGCCACAAATTTTGGTTCTGGAACAAAGATGGTTTTGTATAGGCCAAGTCGCAAGAAGTCTTATAAGATAGAAGATTCTTCCACGTTTGACCAGATGACTATGACATTAAAGAATAATAAGCTATCGCTTTACTATAGTGGAACGGATAAAACGTATGAGGTGCATGGTTGTTTTAATGAGTATAAACAAGTTCATGTGTATGAAATAGGTCCTGGTGTCACTTATGGTTTTGCGCTAACGACAAATGGTTTGGTGGAAGTGATTGCGATTGAGGATGGCTTGCCGATTGAGCGTGTTTGTAGTCAAGGACCATTATATGGGTTAGATAAAGTAAAAAGCCTTCGTAGTGGGCAGGCACTGACAGAAAAGGATCAGTTGATTGATTTATTTGATGCATTGAGAAATCAGCCGTTTAAAAGTCTTGAGGGTACGTATACAAATGAGAGTGTAACACTTCAAATCGATGAGAATGGTTTGTATGCAATGCAGGATCAAGAGAATTCGCATTCTGGCCTATTGTTTAGTGTAGGTATGGAAGAAGATGGATTTGTGTATGGATATGATGACTATAATCAACAAGTCTTATCGTATTGTAAAGTAATGCCGTTATATGAAAAATTAGAGATCAAAAATTTGTTTGATCATGACAAATTAGAATTGGAGTATCAATATGAATAATAAAAAATTGTTTGCGAGTGCACTAGCACTAAGTATGTTTTTTGGATTAACAGCTTGTTCAAGTGAAAAGCCGGAAGATACAAAGGTTGTTGAAAAGAAGGAAGAGAAAAAAGAAGAGAAGAAAGAAGAAAAGAAAGAAGAAAAGAAAGAGGAAAAAAAGGAAGAAAGTACAGATGCTGTATTAGTAAGAGAAATTTCGAGTAAGACATATACAGTCACAATTCCTGAGCTTACTTCATTCTATACACCAAGTAGAGATGGTTTAGAAGTTAAAACAGAAGTAAATGAACAACAAATCTCATATACGCTTGAAGATGAATTTGGTGATTTTAAAATGGCTATTTATGTAAACCCAATCAGTGCTGAGAGTGCAGAAGCCTATGCGAATCGTATTAATGAAGGATTTAAGGATGATGAATCGAAACAATATAAGCCTAGCACGGTGGGTGATTTCAATGGTTTTAGACAAGTGACTACAAGTGAAAATCCTAGTTTCAAATGTAAAGATAACTTGTTGTTGGATTTTGAAAGTGTGGATGGTTCTGCTGTAGTGATGTCTGTAACGGTTGAACAATTCAATGATTCGGATACTGCGGATATGGAAGTAGCGATGAAAGCTATTTTGGGCAATATGAAAGTTGAGGTTAAGTAGTCATGAACACAAACTTTGTGAAGAGCTTATTAGTAATCGGAATGGGCTTGAGTTTAGCTGCTTGTTCATCGAATGATCCAGAGCCTAAAAAGGAAGATACAAAGGTTGTCGAAGCTAAAAAGGAAGAAAAGAAAGAGGAAAAGAAGGAAGAGAAAACAACGGATTTTGTGGTGAGCAAAAACTACAACAAGAAGTATGAGATCATCATCACAATGCCTAAAGATTTCACAACGATTTATACGCCAGCAGATGGTGTAGAGGTTACAGGAGAGATTGTGGATGATTCCTTTATTCGCTATAGCTTTGAAAATAAAGAAGCCGATACGAAAAAGATTGCGGCTATTGAAGCTAGTGCAGATGCGACAGCGGATGAAGTGGCTGAAATCTTCAATAAAGGTGAGGAAGATGAGAGTAAGCTTTATAAGCCTTATCAGGTTGGAAACTATACAGGTGTAAATAAGATTTCGGATTATTCTTATGATGATTATGTAACGTACAATATGTATTTCAATTTGGATCGAGATGGTTTTAAAGGAACAATTAAGGTTGTTGTTGAAAAGCTAAAAGCGGAAGCGGATGATTCGGATACAGAAACTATTATTACTGCAATTTTAGATAATGTAAAAGTCGAAAAGAAGAAATGTGAGTAAGCCTATGAATCATAAGCTAGCTAAGATCTTGCTTGCGCTAGGTATAGGCTTAAGCCTAGTTTCTTGTGCAAAAAAGCCAGAAGAACCAAGGTCTTCACAAGTGAAAAAAGAAGAAAAGGTAGAAATTGGTGAAATGACTGGAGTCGCACAAATGAATGGCTATTTCATTAAGATGACAATGCCAGATTTATTGTCGGTTTATACACCGAAACAAGAGGGCTTAGATATATCGGGTAAGCTAGAGGGTGGTCGTATCCTTAAATATGATTTACATTCGGATGATCGTACGTATATAACGCGAATTTCAATTGATTGTGATTATCGTAAGGCGGCCAAGGAAACGGCGGATGTCTTGAATGCAGGTTGTGAAGATGAGGCGGATCAATATGAGGAATTTACGATTGGTAAGTATTCGGGTTACAAGAAAACAACGGTATATGATTCGTCTGATAAAACATATTCTAAGATGTTGATCGATTATCCAGTTGGTGAAGATAATGTTGTCTTACAAATCTATGTAGAACAAGAAAAAGCCAATGATTTGGATGAGGTAACACTTGCTGTATTGGATAATATCGTTGTTGAAATTTGTATGGAAGAGTAGGTGATAAGAGTGAAAAGGAATAAGTTATTAACTGGCTTCTTGGTTTTGGGTATGGGACTTAGTTTAGTGGCTTGTTCATCAAATGAGCCAGAGACTAAGGTAGCTGAAGAAAAAGAAGAAAAGAAAATAGAAGAGACTAAGGCAATCGAAGAAAAAGAAGAAAAGGTAAAAGAAGAGAAGAAGGAAGAAGAAAAGGCTAAGGCAGCTGAGGAAGAAAAAGAAAAGGATAGTACGATTATTAGTTATGCGAATAAAAAGGTAAGAGTTACTTTACCTAAAGATTTGACTTCTTTTCATACGCCTGCTAGAGAAATTTCTAGATATAGCTATATGGAAGAATCGAATGTTCTTGGTTATTCATTGTATGCGAAAGATCGTACGTTTACCATTCATTTCTCAATTGGAACGGATGGCTGGGATTCAGCAGAGGCTGCCAGTATTTCTCACAACAAGGTTTGTAAGGATGAATCAAAAATGTGTGAGCCATGTACTGTAGGTGAATATTCTGGATATAAGTATGTGGTGTCAAGTGATAAATCGATTGAATATCATTATGTGCTTGATTATCTAGTGGATGGTCAAGATGTCGTACTAACCATTCGTGAAGAATTACGTGATGATGACGATACTTCCTTGTTAGAGCCATTGTTGCTGGATGTGGTACATAATTTAAAGATTGAATTAATAGGAGAATAATATGAATGGGAATAAGTTATTAACCGGCTTCTTAGTTTTGGGTATGGGACTGAGTTTAGTGGCTTGTTCAAGTGATAAGCCCGAGTCTAAAAAAGAAGAGGCTAAGGTAGCAGAAAAGAAAAAAGAAGAAAAACGAATGGATACGCAGGATCGAACGGCTAAATTGAGTGTTCCCGAAGATCTGTCTCCTTATTTTACTTCATCTAGAGAGGGTGTAGGTAAAATGGAGAGTATGTTAAAGGATAATGGTTCGATTGTCTATAAGTGTTTAAATGAAGAGAATAAGTATGAGTTGAATGCTGAAATTAAATTGTTGTCGTCTAGCTCTGCTGAAAAGAGTGCGGATCTACAGAATTCAATGTATGGTGAAAATGACGAGGATAAAAAGTATAAGCCTTGTACGTTTGAGGGCTTTGATGCGTATAGTCACACCATCAATCTGGGTACAGTTGAAAATACTAGACTTCACTATTATGTAGATTATCCAGTCGAGGATATCAATAAGGTCGTTTCTATTGAAATCAACCAGAAGAATGATAAGGAAAAGGATACTTCTGATTTAGAACCTTTTGCGAAGGCCATCATTAAGAATATGAAGCTAGAAAAGGTGAAGGAAGAAAAGAAAGAGGAAGTCAAGAAGGAAGTTAAAGAAGAGAAGGTGGATGAAAACAGCAAGGAAATTGTTGGTGAATCGTCTCGTGCAAAATTAACTTTACCAAGGGATTTGACTTCGTTCTATACGCCTAGTGAAAAGTATGACACGATCAAGGGTGAGCAAGATAAGGGAAACATTGGTTATACATTAAGTCGAAAAGATCCAGATCGTTCAATATACGTAAACATATGTACGGATTCAAGTGATACGCTTGAAGAGGCTATCGTCTTCCATAATGAACATTTAAGTAAAGGAGAAGAGCCATTTACAGAGTATACATTGGGTGAATATTCTGGATATCGTTCTATGAGCTACACGAATTATTGGAATAGTGCCAATGATACGACGTATAGGTATAAGTTAAATTATCCAGTGGGCGATAAAAATGTAATATTGTCATGTTCTGTAAAACTTCGTGATAATTCGGATGATACGACAGGATTAGAAGATATATTATTGGCGGCTTTGCAGCAATTGAAGGTAGAAATTAAATAATAATAGGAGAACATAATATGAAAAATAATAAGTTATTAACAAGTCTGTTTGTGCTTGGTATGGGCTTAAGTCTAGTTGCGTGTGGTGCAAGTGATGGTGGTACGACTACAAAGACGGATGGTACAAAAACGGTAGAGAAGAAAGAGGAGCAGAAGTTTGCGGATCGAAAAGAGTATGAATCGGAGGGTCTAGCTTGTAATTTTAAATTGCCAAACTTGGATTCTTTCTATTTGGTGAAGGGTTTAGAAAAGCCTGTTTACAATACGGAATTATCACTTGGAAGCATAAAATATGAAGTTCGTGATGATTATCTTCCGGCTCTTCTAGTATATGTAGGAGACGATGCATTCGCAGAATGGAGTGATGGATATACTATTGAAGAGCTTGCGACAAAAGATTTGAATGGGGAAGCTGAATATACAGAGACAAAAGTCGGTGGCTATAGAGCTTTAGTTGCAGATTTATCGGATGAGGATAATTTAAAGAAAGAATACTATATTGAACATCCAGATCTTCCAAATGGAATCGTTTGTATTGAAGTCTGTGAATATGATGATAAAGATATTTCCGATGAACTTGCAGAAGCAATCATTAAAGAGTTCAAAGTTGTTGAACTTTTAGATGTTGAATAATTGTACTTTATGTCGAATCCGAATGATGGATATGCCAAAAGAAAAGAGATGAGTGTACAAGGATTGGCTTGTACATTCACTCTTTCAAATATTGATGCTTATTTTCTTGTAGAGGATGAGCAAGTTTCGTATAAAAGTAAAGTGGTTGCGTCTGGAATGATGTATCGCATTTTTGGTGAGAATGCGGATATTTTAGTGTTTGTGGATACTATTCCTTATATTCGAAACAATGCGATGTCTTATGATGAAGTGGTTCGTGTTGAGTTTGAAAATCTAGATTATAAAGATTTAGAGATACTTGCTTATAAGACATGTATATATGAGGAAGAGGATGGTAATTATATAAAACGTACATATCTTGTGGACTATCCAGATATATCAAGTGGTGTATTGAGAATCGAAATTCTGAGTAAATCGAATGAATTTGATTCTTTAGTAAGAGCGATTGTAAAAGAAATACAAGTAAAAATAATAGAAGAATGGTAGGTAAATAATATGGGATTAATTAAAGCAGGTACTGGAGCTGTTGGTTCTGTTTTTGGCGATCAATGGAAGGAGTACTTTTATTGTGATGCATTAGAGCAGGATGTATTGGTTCGTAAGGGTTCTAAAAGGACGGGTAAAAAGTCGAGTAATAAAGGAAGTGACAATATCATTTCAAATGGTAGTGTGATTGCGGTTGCGGATGGTCAATGTATGTTGATTGTTGATCAGGGTCGTGTTGTTGAGCTTTGTGCAACGCCAGGAGAATTTGTGTATGATTCTTCAAGTGAACCTTCTATCTTTGCGGGAAGCTTAGGCCAGAGTATTAAGGATTCTTTCTCAACAATGGCTAAGCGTTTCACTTTTGGTGGAGATACGGCTAAGGATCAAAGAGTGTATTATGTGAACACAAAAGAAATGGGCGAGGTTCTTTATGGAACGGCGACTCCAATTCCATTTAGAGTGGTTGTGAATGAAGAATTGGGCTTCAAGTTGTCTGTGAAATTGCGTTGTAACGGTAACTTTACATATCGTGTGGCCGATCCAATCTTATTCTATACGAATGTTTGTGGAAATGTGGCAGAAGATTTTGAGTCTGAAACCATTGAGGGCAAGTTAAAAGGTGAATTGATGACGGCTTTACAGCCTGCTTTGGCAAAATTGAGTGCGGATCGTGTGATGTATTATGAAATTCCAGCTCACACAATGGATGTTGCGGCAGCTTTAAATGATGAGTTGAGTGATATTTGGCGTGCTAAGCGTGGCTTGGAAGTTGTATCTTTCAATATTAACTCTTTGAGTATTCCTGAGGATCAAGAAAAGAAGATCACAGAGTGGGAAGAAAATGCGATGACGATGAATCAAACGGTTGCGGCAAGTCGTTTGGTTGGTGCCCAGGCTACAGCTATGAAGGATGCTGCAAATAATGCGTCTGGTGCAATGACTGGATTTATGGGTATGGGTATGGCCATGAATCAGGGTGGTATTAGTGCGCAAAACTTATATGCGGCGGGTGCTGCTACTCAACCAGCTCCTGATCCAACTCCAACACCGACTCCTGCACCTACGCCTGAGGTAAAGGCAGATGGCTGGACTTGTCCAACTTGTGGACATCTAGCAAGTGGTAAATTCTGTCCGGAGTGTGGAACGCCTAAGCCTAGTGTTGAGGGTTGGGCTTGTCCGACTTGTGGTACTGTAAATAAGGGTAAATTCTGTACAGAGTGTGGTGCAAAAAACCGGCACATGAACCGTTGTATCGTTGTGATAAGTGTGGTTGGCAACCTGAGGATCCGCATCATCCACCTAAATTCTGTCCGGAGTGTGGTGACCCATTTGATGATAATGACATAGAAAAGTAGAGGGTTTTAATTATGAGTGCTTTACAAGAGTTTAAATGTCCTTGTTGTAATGGTTCCATTTCGTTTGATACAAAACTTCAGAAGATGAAGTGTCCTTATTGTGATACAGAATTTTCTCTGGAAACACTTCAGCAATATGATTCTGTAAAGATCGAGGAAGAAGATCAATTTGAGTGGGATGTGAAGCCAGGTCAAGAGTGGGCTGAAAATGAAACTGATGGATTATTGACCTATGTTTGTAATTCGTGTGGTGGTGAAATTGTTGCGGATGAAAATATGGCGGCTGCATCTTGTCCGTTTTGTGGAAGTCCGATTGTCGTAAAGGAAAAACTGGGTGGTATCTTAAAGCCAGATTTAGTGATTCCGTTTAAATTGGATAAAAAGGCGGCTAAGGAAGGGCTGAAACAGCACTATAAGGGTAAGACTTTATTGCCTAAAGAATTCAGATCAGAAAATCATATTGAAGAAATTAAAGGTGTATATGTTCCTTTCTGGTTGTTTGATGCGGATGCCGATGGTGAGGTTCGTTATAATGCGACAAAGGTTCGTATGTGGTCGGACTCAGAATATGATTATACGGAAACCAAATACTATCGTTTATATCGTAAGGGGCATGTTAGATTTGAAAACATTCCTGTGGATGGTTCGAGCAAGATGCCAGATGATATGATGGAGTCTATTGAGCCTTATGACTTAAAAGATGCGGTGGATTTTCAGACGGCTTATTTAGCAGGGTTTTTAGCCGATAAATATGATGTGGATGCCGATTCAAGTATTGATCGTGCCAATACCCGTGTAAAGAAGTCTACGGAAGATGCGTTTATGACCAATTGCGGTAAGTATGACACAGTTACTTGTGAGGACAGTGCAGTTCAGATTCAAAATGGTACGGCAAAATATGCGTTGTATCCAGTGTGGATTTTAAATACGAAGTGGAAGGGTGAAAACTACAGTTTTGCGATGAATGGTCAAACGGGTAAATTTGTAGGGAATCTTCCAGAAAATAAGAGCTTAGTTTACTTATACTATGTAGTGGTTACGCTTCTTGGAAGTGTTTTAGCTTATATCGTAATATTGATTATGAGTTGGGGAAAGTAGGGGGTTGTTTATGAAAAAACTTAGTATTTTATGTTCATCTCTTCTACTTGCACTTATGATGTGCTTCCCGGTTTTTGCGAGTGAAGATCTAAGATATGTAGAGGATAATGCAGACTTATTAACTGTAAGTGAACAGCAGGAATTAAATGATACTTTAACCGAAATTAGTGAAAGACAAGGTGTAGATGTTGCCGTAATTACTGCGAATGATATGGGTGATCAATCCATAGAAGACTACGCAAAAGCGAAATATAATGAGCGTGGCTATGGTGATGATGGGGCTTTATTGGTTGTCAATATGGAAGTTCGCAAGTGGTGGATGTCTACTTATGGAAAAGGTACTACAGCTATTTCGTCAGAAGATATTAGTACGATTGGTAGTGAGTTTGCACCTTATTTAAGTAATGGAGAATATGCGAGTGCATTCGATACATACGCTAGACTTTGCGATGACTATATTACTAGAGCACCTAATCTTTCCGAAGAGTATGCGCAAGCTTTAAGTGGTCTTACTTCATTACAAGATGGACTAAGATTTGTGAATGATGATGCGCGTTTATTAACTGAGGATGAAAGAAAAGAGTTAAATGATACTTTAACCCAAATTGGTAAGCGTCAAGGTTTAGATGTTGCGATATTGACTACAAAAGATACGGGTGGTAAGGCACTTCTTGATTATGCGATGACGATGTATGAAGCGCTTGAGTATGGTCAGGGTAAAAATAAAGATGGAATTCTTTTAGTGGTCAACATGGAAACACGTAAGTTCTGGATGGCTACTCATGGTTATGGTATTACAGCATTTACGGATGCCGGAATTAGTTATATTAGTGAAAAGCTAGGTCCTTCTTTTAAGAAAGAGAAGTACATGAAGGCTTTTATAACGTTTGGCAGTCTTTGCGAAAAGTTTGTAGAAAAAGCACATAATGGTAAGCCTTATGATGTTGGAAATATGCCGTTTAAATGGCTTCCATGGTACTGCGTTCCAATAAGTCTTTTAGTAGGCTTTGTCTGTGCAGTCTTTGTGGTTAGTAAAAAGCGTGAACAACTTCATTCTGTTAGTTTTGAAGACAAGGCACATAACTATATGAAGAAAAATACGTTAAAGATGAAAGAGTCTCATGACTACTTCTTGTATCATACAATAACTCGTCATCGAATTAAATCTGACGATGATGATAGTTCGAGCGGAGGAAGTAGCACATTCACTAGTAGTAGTGGTGACACGTATGGTGGTGGTGGCGGTAGCTTCTAATGCCGCAAAATGCAGGATCAAACCCCTGCATTTTCCATTTTAGGCGCAATAAATTTGGATGGGTTTAGGTGAATTTGCTCTCCAAGAATTTAAGGGGCGGCATATACCCCAAAACGGTTTATAGCTGATATTTGGCTCGTACAACATTTAGTTGTCCGGGTCCTTTTTTTCAACCGTTTTAATGCTTCCGTCATCCTTGTCGATTTCAAAGCATAGGTTACTAAATCTTTTGTATCAACAACATCCACTCCGTAGTCACCGGTGCTTTTTGTGATAGTTACATCAGAATAACCGATTTTCTTTAATAGGTTTGCAATATATTGTTCAAATTCAAAACCGCTAGATAAATCCGAGATGTTTTGATTGTAAGAGATGTCATTGCTTTTACGACTTCCTGTAATATACAGACATAAGTCATTTAATTCATAAAGAAGACTTGACTCAAAGCGGAATTTAAAAACATGATCACTTTCTACAACTTTTCACGGTATTACGGTGGTGTTATAAAGCAATATAGGTTTTTACAAGTTTTTATTGGTAATATGATGGTGTTACAAATTTTTTGTATGAAAATTAAACACGATATGTTTCCCTGTCTCTTATACACATCTGACGCTGCCGACGACTCCTTACGTGTAG
>ERZ1026915.776-NODE-776-length-15426-cov-15.149763_pt1 | contig 15426 bp, 11 predicted proteins | sample MGYA00519466_ERZ1026915 | MGnify/ENA primary metagenome ERZ1026915 (study PRJEB26926, sample SAMN06164884) | human gut metagenome | biome: ENVO:00009003; feature: ENVO:2100002; material: ENVO:00002003 | host: Homo sapiens | place: USA | collected 2012 ... | reverse complement strand
CGTCAGATGTGTATAAGAGACAGCTATATATTTTTACGGTAAAACTTTTATTTATGTATTGTTGTTATGATCTCCAAGGATAGGGATCTTTTTGGTGTTACTATCAAGCAAGACACTAAAACGTCTTTCATGTCGTTGACTGATTTACAGGAAGCCTATACCAGGAAAAGGATTCAGGAAGGATGGAATGATAAGAGGATAGAGAATATACTTTCTAACAAGGAAAGTGCTGAGCGAATATACTATATTCTTGAAAAACAAGGATATATGATAGAAACAGGATTTCCTGTTTTTATGGAAATGGTTGAAAAAGAGTCTCTTATAAAAGTAATGAAAAAGTTTGGCGCTTATAAGACTGTTGGTAGGGGCGAGAACAGGAGAACTATGTGTAATCCTTATATATGGGTTCTTGTAGCTATGTGATGAGGAAGATGTATAAGAAAAAGTGGCTTAAATAATGTTTTTACAAAAAATGTAATTTATTTATATGCCTATACACTCGTGATTGTGTTTTATTGTCGTGAACTTGTTTATTATTATGTTTGCGTTAGGTAAATATCCGAAATAACATTAAAACAATATGATTTAATCAAAGTTTTAATGTACCCGAAAGGATCCGGTTATTAGCCTAAGCCTTGAGACAGAGGCTACGTTATTTGAGAATATATAGTTACCAAGGAATGTTTGCCCAAGTTCCTTGCTCTAAGGCAAGTGATTAAATAGGAGTAGTGTATTTGCAAAACAGTGTTGCTTGCGAAAAACCTCAAAATAACATTGGCGATGGGTACTAACAGGGTTTTACCCTGACTTATGTTGAATAAACATTGAATTAGTTTGTAAAATGGTGTATGTACAGGACATAGATAGTAAACCGATGATGCCTACGACAAGGCATGGGAAGGTTAGACGACTGCTAAAAGATAACAAAGCGGTCGTTGTAAACACATGTCCTTTTACCATCAAATTAACGTACAAGACATCCGATGCGTTTGTCATTTCTAGGAACTTCAATGCGAAACGAATTGAACGTCAATACTTGAAGCGTTTAATTCGTAGACATAACAGGCAAATACATAAAATGAAAATTTTAAAAGGAGGAAAGAAGAAAAACAATCAAGCTCCTTTTGAGGTTTTCGGATTTAGATTGTTTGATAAAGTATTGTATAACAATGAAATATGTTTTATTTATGGAAGAAGAAAATCGGGATGTTTTGACATTAGGGATTTCGATGGTAAGAACTCTGAAAATGTTACATATAAGAAGCTAAAACTCATTAGAGGAAAGAGATACCCAATTATATTAAAGTAAATGAACTGATTTAATAATTTTAATAAAAAAACGAATTATGTTGCACAGACCGCAAGACCGGGTACTTTTCGTACCCCCGCACGCTAAGATGGTGGATGTTGATTCCATCTTTTTGAAGGAAGGTCAGCTTGGTATTTATGATACTAAGGAGACTTCCGAGAACGGTTGCAAGGCCGTGATTGATTTTACCGGTAAGCCTCGTAATGACAGGCGTTATGAGATCCGTATCGGTCGTAATGAACAAGCGGCTTCCCGCTCTATATATGATAAGGACTTTTCCACGCCTTTGTTCTCGTTGAATGAGATCACCGAGATTTACGCTTCTTGGCCGAAGAAAGATCATGCTTATGTCGATGATGTTATCTTAGGATACAACGGTGTGTCTGATGACACGGCTTTCTCCGTATCCAAGGGCGACCGTATCGCTATCCGCTTGATTCTCGCCGGCAGGGCTTTCGAGCTTCTTGGTTATGAGGGAGGTCGTATTGAGATCAATGACGCTATCCTCTTGGATGATTGCGACAATACCCCTAATCAATGCGAGGAATGTGATCCTTGCGAGGAGGTTGATTTGTTGCCAGCCGTCCTGAAATGTATCGAGAGGATGAAGAACCAGCCTATCGCTGGTGGTGGTAAGGTATCTGATTATATTGATATCACTCCGGTTACAAGATGTACTAACGAGGCTACGGAACCTGAGACGGAGGACGTGAACTTCTATTGTATGGAGGTTTGCGATACTGGTGATGACCTTGCCTTGGCTGAGGTTCGTGCCCAGTACCCGGGATTGAAGATCGTTCGTGAGAGCATCAACGGCAGCATGTCACGTTATAAGGTGATGAAGAAAGGGACTAAGCCTAATGACTATACTCAACGTCTGATCTCTATCATGAAAGGATGCGAGGAATGCCCGCCTAGCTATACTGAGGTTAAGGGCGGATACCTGTATTCCATTTCATTGGAGGATGACGGCGTTGATATGTCTACTACGGTAGAGTCTTTACCTAATGTGGTAGCTAATACGGTTAATAAGATGAGCCAGATCAAGGGATCAGGTTTGTATATTGCCGCTACTTCCAAGAAATTGACGGATGAGGAGATCTCTACTTTCGTGGAGGCTAATCCTACGGCTATCATTTACTATGTGGCTAAGACATCCGATATGTGCGAGAATCCTACGGTTCGTACCGCTTCATGGTCAGCTTGTGGTTCTTGCAAGGTATCCACCGAGAAGTATTATATCACGATCCCGGATGATGAGTGCGGAAACAGTGCTTTGGAGGAAATCAAACAGGCTTTCCCGGAACTGGAGATCACTGACTACGGTACTCCTGCGGCTTGCCAGCATAGCTTCCAGACAACGGTATATACTAACATGTTGTGTGATGAGTGCGACAAGGTGTTCGAGGGATTCTTCACCAGCAAGGCTCCGGCGTCCTACCGCAACCGTATGTGGAAGAAACTGGAATCGGCTCAGGAACTTGGCACTAACTGCAAGTGCGGTATCCGTTTCCGTGGCAAGGAAATGTTATTATCTCCGTCAGAGTGCTTGATGGATAAAATGACTTATGTAGAGGATAGCGTTGAGATCGTTGGCGCTAGCGGTGGTTATCCTGATTCTCTTGATGAGGGATCCCCCATTTGGTGGGATCAGCTTCACTTCGAGAGATTGTCCAGCAAAGCCCCGCGTACTCATGTTGGCGGCAATATGATGGATGATGAGTTGAAGGGTTACGCTCATTTCAACGGCTTCCCGAAACATCAGGATTTCATGGGACGGACATTCATGAACGAATACAGCCGTGTTGAACAAACAGCCCAATACGTGGACTTCCAGATCACGATTAATCCTCATAGATACGCTCAAGGATTCGGAAAGGTTATCGCCGATGATCCGGTTAACTTGATCTTACGTGTACGCTATGGCGCTCATGAGGGTGTTCAGGAGATGATCAATATGATCGGAGCTGCCGCTGGTCTTGGACCGGCTATCATGACCGAACCTAAATAAGAACGACCTTTTTTGCGTTCATATATTTCCTAAAGGGGAGAGATTCATTTCTCTTCCCTTTTTTGTTATCTTTGAGGCAGTAGAATTAAAATATGATATTATGTCTGCGATAAATGAGTATTTAAAGAGACTTGCTTCCATCTTCGGTAGCATGGGTTTCTCCGTTCCGCCAGATGACTTCTCGGGTGTTGTCATAGACGGAAAGACGTATCCGGTCATGATGAGGAATGACGGGTGTTACGTGTACTTCGATGATAAAGGAGTAAAGAGACTTGTAAGCGAGATCCCTAAAAAGGACTATCAGTTCATTAACATCAAGGACGCCCGTGTGTCGATCGTCAACCAATGCTATCGCACGCCGGGTGGTCAGGTAGAAGCTCGTATCCATACCTATATGAATAATAAGGGGGAGATACTGGCCGAGAAGATATTTATCATCAACTCATCGGATATCGATACTCCCATTGGCACGGAATTGGATAAGATCCCTGCCGAGTGGGTGGCTATAGATTGTAGTATAGCGGAGATGACCGATCGGGAGTTGATATTCGTAAGTAAATGTTATGCCACGGAAGGAGGCAAGGTCCAGATAGAGGGCGTAGAGTCGGTTGATCCCCGCCTGAACCCGGAGGTGTCTCATTATGAGGTGGTGAATACTACTGACGATAGTAACCCTATTGGAACGAAGTATAATGCCATACCTGATACGTGGAGGCGTATAGTATGTGATTTTCCGGACATGACCCAAAGGGAGATAATACCGGTGCTTAAATGCTTTGATACCGGGACCGGAAGGGTACAGATAGAGGGGTATAAGATATTTGATTACGAGATGGGTACCAGAAAGGAATGGTATCGCGTCAAGCAAAGTACCGATCCTGAGAATCCGGTAGGTGAGTTTATCACCAGCATAAGCGATGACTGGGTTGAGGTCGTTTGTGACTTCACGGATATGGAGGATCGTGATATAGAGGTAACTATAGAATGTTATAAGACACCGGCCGGTAAGGTGAAGCTGGAGGTTCTCACGTCATGGGACGGGAATATAGGAGTTAGGGATAAGAGCTATAAAGTCCTGGAGACTACCGATCCGTCACAACCTGAGGGCGCCAGCTTCAGTTCCTTGCCAGATACGTGGGTAAGGACTGTCTGTGATTTCGACGATATGGAGGAGCGTGACATCAGGTCTTATGTCGAGTGTTATGACGGAGGCAATGGCAATGTCAAGCTTCGTAGGTTGGTTTCTTATGACTCCAAGATAAAGGCAAGATACGTCCGCTTCGAGGTGCTTGAATCGGATGACGCCGGCTTCGTCTCGGGGACCGAACTGGCTACCCTCCCGGACGGATTCTCTTTGGTGTCTTGTGATTTCACGGATATGGAAGATAGGATGCCTATTGATATCGAGGAGTGTTACAAGACATCAGCCGGAAGCGTGCGTATGAGACATGTGGTGTCTTATGACGGTGATCTTGGGAAAAGAAGCCAGTTCTGGGAGATTGTGGACTCGTCTGATAATAGGTATGGGCTAGGGAGTAGGATAAATAATATCCCTGCGGATTTTATCCGTGAAAGGTGTGCTCTAGAAAGGTTGGATGATCGTATTACCAGAAATGCGGTAGAATGTTACTCGACACCGGGAGGATCGGTAAGGATTAAATCCACTTACATTATCAACCCCTTAAATCATATTAGGTCGTATAATCATCATGTATTGAGTTCTACAGATAATGATATCCATGTTGGTATTCAATATACCTCTTTGCCATCTAATTTCACTCGTATCGAGTGCGAGGAGCCGGATTATATGGATCGACTTATCGATACCACGGAGACTTGTTATGATACCGGAAAGGGTACGGTGAAGATCAGGAGACAGGAGTCGTTGAACGGAAATCTGGATGTAAAGACTTTCGACTATAAGATCGTTGAGTCTACCGACCCCGATCATCCTATCAATACTACCCCTACGCAGACGGTTATTAACGGCTGGACGGTTATCAGTTGTGATCTTAATATCATGGACGTGGATGATTGTTATGAGATCGGTGGTCATAAGATACATTTGAAGGGATTCAGGACAGTCAATCCGGCATTGCAGGATATTAAGTCCAAGTTATACGTCGTATATTCCGATCATCCTGATTATAATGTAGGTGATGAGCTTACGTCTATACCGGATGGGGCTAAGGTGACGATCTGTGATTACGCTGATAAGAGCCAAAGGCATATGGTCCCGGTGCGGGAATGCTATGAGGTGGCCGATGGCCGGTTCTATGTGGAGGGAAGCCGGTTGATTGATAACAATATGGTCGTAGAGCGGATGTCGTTGATGGTGATGGAGTCATCCTCCCCGACCTACCCGGTAGGGACTACGCTGACCTCCATTCCCGATGGCGCTACTATCGTGGCTTGTTTATGTCAAACCTGTTAATATCAAGGTCATGGTTAAGGTATGTAATGATTATTATATGATTGACGCCCTAGCCGGCGGTGAGGTCATAAGGAAAAGGAAATATCGTCGTGAGAATACGATGATCGGATATAAGTGGTATGATTATAATGGGGTCGAGGTAACCGACCCCATTGAGATATCACGTCTTGACGGATTGGCTACTAAGCATCAGCGTGTGGATGAGGCTTATGATGATCATGCCATTTTCATGTCGTCAACCAATTACGTTAACAGCGTTTCCGGTATACCTATGGATAAGCATATGGTTGTCGTTGAATGGAGGCCGGATAGCGAGCAGGGCTTTGTAACCATGGCTCATGATGAGGGTCTTGACGGGGATAGCTATTATATAGTTATTATCAATACCGGAGATAAACAGGCTACGATCTACACCCCAGTAGATCCTGAGGACCCAAAGGATGGGACTTCCCGTGCGGTTGATGGCGATAACGTTTCCGTTGGCGGATCATATGTCTCTATATCCCCCAAGCAAGTAGAGAGGATAAGGGCTACTTTCCGTGATGGTAAATGGTATTATGAGTTAGTCACAAAAACATATCCTAGTAATACTGGAGGCATTAAGATCGGGGATGTCGATTATGTTACTTTCAGGTATTTATGGGATGAGAGTTCGGGAAGGGACTTGGATACGATGACGGAGGCTCTCAACTCGAATGTCCCGACTATCGATAATCTTGGTGTTGGTTATAATGGCCTCGGTAACGGTGATGAGTCCGTAAGGAGCGTGCTTAAATGGGGTGGTGATAACACCGGGTCTGGTAAGGAGTGCGTTTGGGTGTCGGTAAAGGATTTAAGGGCGCAGTATTATTCCACATTGCCGGATGAGACGCAATTCATGGCTTATGCTACATGGTTTGCTTCTATAGGTACAGGTAAATGTTCTTTTGAGCTTGTGGGTTACAAGGGTGGTACTATGAGCCAAGACGGATATAATTTCATCAATACCGGTGGATCTGTGGTGTATCAAAATACGTATGATTTTGTTTGTCATACCGGTAAGGGTTCATCTACGTATAAGACATCCTACGAGAAGGTGGCTCGTGTTACCTACAATAAGCTCACTAACGAGGTTTATATGTCCATCGGTGACGCTATAGATCAGGAGGATAATTATGATAAGTTAGAGCGAGAGATCAATAATATAAAGGAAAGACTTAGCGATGTCGAGAGCGAGTTGGCTGTCGTAAGACGTATAGCTGAGGGCAAGAACGCGGCGTATATCTTTGATACGGTCGATGCTATGAATGAGTGGCTGGCGGTTCCGGAGAACACGGCTAAGCTCCGTGTGGGGGACAGCTTCTGGATCAGGGAGCAGGATGTACCTGATTATTGGTGGGATGGAGCTCAGGCTTTAGAGCAGGAAGGTCCGAAGGTTGATTTATCTCCTTATTATACGAAAGACGAGATTAATAATATTGTCAATGATATCAATCAGAAGATAGAGAATAAGAGCACGTCTATTATCTTCGATACTTATATCCAGATGAAGTCTTTCGTGGATGATCCAACTAACGCCGATAAGCTTAAGGAAGGTACCATCTTGTTGATACGAGAGAAAAACGTACCTGATTATTATTACGATGGTGCTGGGATAGTTAAGATGGAGGCCGACGTAGAGCAATGTCTTTACGTTACTTTGTCTAACAAGCCTACGGAAAGCACTATAAGTTATACTCAAGATCGGGAGGTGACTAATTTCGCTCCGGGTGCTATAGCTAGATGGGTTGACTCTGACGGCAATGACGTGTTTTATAAGTTTGTTGAGATAGTAGATGGTAAGGCTAAGTGGATTACCCTTATCGATACTAAATACGGCAATGTGACGCTACAGAGTACTTACGACAAGAATTATGAGATCGTTAATATCGTATCTGGGTCTAGGTTACAGGCTATAAATAGCGAGAAGAATGATATCAAGTTCGTTAATAGCACTACGGGTAACGTGACTGTCGTGTTGAATGGTACTGTATCAGGGGGAGCCAAGAAGCTGGTGAGTATGCTGGCGGTGAACGAGGTAGTCTTGACCCCCGGAGCGGCGGTGTCGTTTACCCGGAACGGCGATGAGTTCGTGCTCACGGAGTTGTTTGGCGTTACTATCTTCCCGGATCTGGCGGATGCCAACCGTGAGGGAGAATGGGTGATGAGCGTAGGAGTAACCGGTAAACCGATCCTTATGGAGGTAAAGGAGATGCGTAAGTGGGATGAGAGTATAACTAAGGAGCTTACTATAGATGAGCTTAACGAGAAGTTCCCTAACGTGGATATCGGATTCGCTGTCGTATGCAAGACCATCAACAAGGTATATGAGATGGTTAACGGATACAAGGAATGGGTGTCTTATGATATAACCTCAATTAGTTGATATGGGATTTTTAGTAGGATATGATACGCCCCTGTCCTCGGTGACGTTTTATGTTAACGAGGATAGGTTCCCTTGTTATGATGGGAAGGATGCTGATTATGTGCCTGATCCGATAGTAGATTATAATGCTTTTAATCGTAATCTCAGGTTCTCGGCAAACAATCCAGGATTCGTGGACGTCGATTGGGGTGATGGGACAAAGGATCAATACCCTTTGGTCAAGATATCTGACGGTAGTTATAGGATAGTATTCAGGTCTTTAGATATTGAGTACAAAAAGAATCCTGACGATACTACATGGTGGTTCAGGAAGGAGGATGGGTCTCAGTATATACCGGTTCCTCCACATAAGTATAGCGATATCAGGCGTAGGGAGGTTACGATGAGGTTCTCTAACGTAATCGACGGGGATTTCAATATGGAAGGTATCGTCCTCCATAAGTTTCCTGTAGTTAATCTACCTGATATAACTTATTTGGCTATGGTCAGATCCGTTCTTAAAAATGGTGATATCCCATATGACAGGATAAGTAAGAGCGTTAATCTTCGTAATATACAGATGGGGGCTTTTTCTCATCCTGGTGTATGGAGTAATTGGCCGGAAAGTTTTTTTAATATGAAAAATCTGAAGTATTTTGGATGTAACTCCGTTTTTAGCTTCGCTGATGATCCTGATTCTAATTGGAGAAGATTCTCTGAATGGAAGAATCTTACTGAATTTAACTTCAACTGGTGTAACATCCCTTCTTATGATCCGGCTTTTAATTCTATTCCAGCAAAAGGTATAAACATTATAAGCAATTGGAGTAATATACCTGTATTTGATGAGGTGGATAAGGTTGGAGATGATAAGACAGGCGTTTGTTTTACGGGTAGTGGTAGCTCATGGAAACAAGATCTTGTAGGAGGTAAGTTGAATAAGATTCAGGACACGTATTGTAATTCAAGCGTGGTACCGGTAGACGATCTCCCAGACTGGTTATATGAGGTAAGGGGATTTAGGATATGGACTTTGTATGATGGTGGTAGATTTATAAATACGCAGGAGAGGGCTGATACATTCGTAAATACATTTTATGATAAGATAATGTCGTGGAGTTATATAACGATGTCACAGACGGCTTCTGACGGTAACAGGAATCAGTTTTATAAACTCACCTTAGATTTATATACTTCTGCATCTCCTACCAACAAGAGACCATCTGGCGTTTATCAAGCCCCTGAGGGGTTTGATAAGGGTGTTAGCAACGGTAATCCTACGACGCCTATGGAGAAGGTGTATGTGCTTACCAATAACTACGGGCAGACATGGGTCTTGGCCCCTGCCCCGGCTTCTAAGGCCGCCCTTACGAGGGCAAGGCGGGCTGGGAAGGCTAGGATCGCCCCGTTCGTCCTTGGCGTAAAGGACGGTCATGTATCCGTATTCAGCGGAGACGTATTGGATGATAATATGAGTAAGTATAATTTCGCCGACAAATACGAAGCTATAGATATCTGTAACGATCTGGGATTGGATAGCTCACCGGTTGTCGAGTATTTCAGGAGAATAGAGGAGGGAGAGGTATGAAGTTGATATGCAAGGATACGAATAAAGGCTCTATAACCTTTTTTACTAAAGGCAAATATGCTTTTAGGGGCGTTAACAGGAATGATACTACTGATGATGTGCCTGATCCTATATTGGATGGTAATAATTATAATGAGATTATAGGATTTTATTCTAATGCTCCCGGCATGTGCGAGGTTGATTGGGGAGATGGGAGTAAAGAGCAATTCCATTTTGTAAAGGCTAGGAGTGGATCTATATATGGTCAATATAGGTTGATGTTCAGGAGAAGGGATATAAGTTATCGTAAGAATCCAGACAGTCATCCATGGTGGTTTTACAAAGAGGATGGGAGTGAGTATGTTCCCGCCCCCAATCATGCTTATGATGATGGCATGGATAAGGAGCGTGTGATATCCATGTCTTTTACCAATAATGTTACGATGATGGAATCCCATAGGATTATGATGGTAGGTTTCCCTATACTTGATATGCCTAGCCTTATCAATATAATTATAAGTATTCCTGGGGGTCGTACCATAACAGATATACCAAAGGATAGGATAATGAGATCGGTAAATATAGAGCATATAGAATTAAGTGAGTTTGGTGTGGATACGTTGACGTCCATCCCGGAGGATTGGAATAGACTAACTAAATTGAAAGGTCTGAATTTGTCCATGTCTATTGATTTTAGTGATACCGAAGCTTCCAATATAAGGAAATTCCCTTCCATGTGGCCTAATTTGGAGATATTGCATTTAGCTGGTGGAAGGGTAAGGTTATATCCTAAGGAATGGTTATCATTCAATAATTTAAAAGAATTGTATTTAAGTCCTGGCATTGCTACATCATCGTTTGATCCTAACACATGCCCGGCTATGGATGAGGTGGATAGGATAAATTCTAGTTTAAAGATTTTCAGTCATATAAACAGATGGTATGGATCTGTTGTAAGTTGGCATCCGTATATGAGCGGTAAGGGATTGGGAAACATTGAGCGTATCGACGCTTCACATGGTTATAGTAATATAGATGTAAGTAATCTCCCGGATTATATATATGAGATGAGGTCTATGAATAGCTTTTATATGTATCGCAGCTTGTCAACCCAAAGTCGATGTGATACGTTTATATCAACATTATATGATAAGGTAATGGGGTTTGATTATCTCACTATGTCTTCCTCTGCTTCCGATGGCAAAAGAAATCAGTTTTATGGATTGTATCTAAGTATGTATTTAACTTCCAATCCTGATGATAAAAGACCTAGTGGCGTATTACAGGCTCCCTCTGGTTTTATAAAGGGTCAGTCTAATGGCTCTCCGTCGACTCCTATGGAGATGGTTTATGTGCTTATGAATAATTATGGATGGAGGTTTAGTATGGCACCAGAGGCTTCGGTGTTAAGGTCAATACGATCTTCTGATATTGACACGAGGTCGTATAAGCCATATAAGCTTATTGTATTTGACGATGGGCGTACCTTTGTAGGCAATGGAGATGTTTTAGCTCATGATACGGATAAGGTATTATCGTTTGGGGGTCAACCAGAAGGGGAGTGTTTGTGTGATTCTATGGGATTGGACAGGAATGTTATTGTAGAATATTTTAACAAGATAGGTAATGGCTAAGACATTATATAAATATGAGGCATCATCCAACAAGTTCGTGTGGTTCACCACATGGGATAGGGCACTTAGAAATTATTATACCGATGATTATAATTATGTACCTGATCCTGTCGTTGGTAATCCTTTTAATACGTTTGTCGAGTTTAGATCCAGAAAGCCCGGTATGGCTAATGTGGATTGGGGGGATGGAATAAAGGAGCAGTTTCCTATGACCAAGGTTCAAGGGGAGGATAATTATCGTATTATATTCCGTTCTTTGGCAATACAACACAGGAAAAATCCCAATACTACGTGGTGGTTCAGGAAGGAGGATGGATCGCAATACGTGCCTATAGATAATCATGCTTACGCTGATGGGAGGAGGGATGTACAACGGGCTGTGTCGATAGATTTTACTTGTGATATTTATTATGCCAATATTCAAATTTGTAAGATGACGGCTTTCCCGATTGTGGATATACCAGGACTTGAGTTTTTGGTCGTATCGCATACGCTGTATGTTAATGACGGTATACCTGTAGATAAGTTGTCAAGATCCAAAAAATTAATTTATATTGATCTTCAAAATGTAGGTGCTAGAATGACAGCGATGCCCAAGGCTATAACCAGCAAGACAGAGGTATATTATTTAAATATGTTTAATATGCTTGATCTTAGGGATATAGAGGCTAGTGGGATAAGAGATATAAAGAACATGAAAAAAATTGAGAATCTTAATTTAAGTTCATGTTATTTGGATAGATATATAAAGGAGTTTAATGACCTTCCTAAACTTAATACGTTAAATATGACTCCTGCCCCCAGTGATATGTGGAATTATCTTGACCTTAATACTATTCCATCATTTGAGGTTGATAAAATAAATCCTATAATCACCACTTTTGATTTTCTTGAAGACTGGATGGCTTCTGAAAGAAGGACGGGTTGGAATGATGATAATATGTCTGGAAGGGGATTGGAACATCTTACTAGTTTCATTGCAGCTCAGAGCAATAGTCTTAGAATGGATAAGCTTCCGGATTATATTTATGAGATGAGGGCTATTACATGGTTTGACGTGAGTCGTTCTACTCATAGCCAGCAACGATCAGATGATTTCGTGGATTCTTTTTATAAACTGGTTACGGAATGGGATCAGATAACCATGACATCGGTAGCTAATGACGGAAAGAGGAATCAGTTCTATGGTCTTTCGGTAAGCATGTATACTTCTACTTATCCAACCGAAAACCAGCGTCCTTCCGGCACGGAGCAGGCCCCAGAGGGATTCGTGAAAGGCTCGTCCAACGGGTCTCCCGCTACACCTATGGAGAAGATATATGTGCTAAAAAATAACTACGCCCAGAGATGGACGATTAAACCAGAATAATATTATGAATATCAATATTTTAAAACTAAATTGGGGGGGGGTAAAATCCTATTTGCCTTATGATGAGAAGAAGAATGTTACCCAAAAGGAAGGTAATAGAGGTATTCGAGGAATTATCTCCTCAGGATAATGGAGATTGGACGGTTCCTGATGGGGTCTATGAGGTTGAGTTCGCGTTGGTCGCCGGAGGTCTTAATGGAGAATATTCCGATATACATAATGCCGGGAGTGGAGGTAACGGAGGTGGTGTACTGACTGGGACTATATCCGTAAATCCAGGTGTTATATATAGGGTGGTTGTAGGAGATATAGGTGATGATAGTATATTCGGTATATATCAGGCTATTGCCGGTAAAGGTGGAAGAGGCGGATGTGGAGTTGAAGGGAATGGTTATAATCCTTCCCCGGGAAATCCATGGCAAGGTGGATCATATGTTTTTAATAACAAATATCCTGACCGATACCCTTATCCTATGGGCGCTGGTGGTGGATCGGGAGCTTATACAAGAGGATGGGGTAAAGGCTTTTTATCCGGAGGTAAAGGTGGCAATCACGGAGGAGGTGATGGGGCTGGAGCTGAGGATACTGAGGGTGTTACTATTAATGGCGAAAATGGAGGTAATGCCACTTATTATGGTGGTGGTGGTGGAGGAGCCTCTAAAGCTACTAATAGTGGGGCTACGAGCGGTCGAGGAGGATCAGGTTATCGTGGTATTATTATTTTGCATTATTTAAAAAACGGATAATATGGATAGAAATAGTATTATAAAAGAACTAGGTTCGTATTTTGATATAGTGGAATTAGTATGTCCTCATACATATAATAAGTGGAAGGACAGATCGTGGCAGTTTCTTGATACAGCGTTTCTCCATAATCTTCTTATATTACGGAGGGATATAATCAAACAGCCTATGTATTGTAATAACTGGGATAAGCAAGGGCAGTTTTCCCAACGTGGTCTTAGATGCAACATCTGCCAGATAGTCAAGGATAAGAAAGATGTTTATCTATCCGCTCATGTGTTGGGTAAGGCTGGTGATTTTGATATCAAGTCGATGACGGCGGAACAGGCTAGAGGCTTGATCTTGGATCATCAAGATATGTTACCATATCATTTCCGGCTTGAAGGGAAGGTGGGTTGGTTGCATTTTGATAGCCTTGATACTAGGAACGGTATACATGCTGTGGTGTTTTAGGTACTTAATGGTATAGTAGTTAACTTTGCGAGTAGGGTATAAAATGAAAGACAAAGACATGATAGAGCGAGTAGGGGCTTTGTGGAATATTGCGCTTGCGTATGGTGCCTCTTGTTGGGCTTATTTCCAGCCGGTACACCATTTATTAATTGTATTACTTATAGTATTAATAGCTAATTTTTTAGCTAGGTTAGCGCAAAGCATAAGGGGCTGGAAGCTCCGACGGAGTCGTAGAAGAAGGTTTAGTTTTAAGAGATGGTTTAGGGAGGTTAGGTTTACTGATATTCTTAAGGAGTTCGCTTTGTCCTGTTTTATAGTAATGACATTATGTGTTATATATAAGACGTTATACCCGATCGAGGAGGAGGCTAGCATGATACTTACCGTTACCAAATATGGGGTGTATATAGCCCTTGTTGGATATGTGATGCTTTTCTTGAATACGATAGGGGATGCTTTCTCTGACGCTTATTTGGTGAAGGTATTCAAGGCTGTGTTCAAGAGAATAAACGTGTTCAAGATGTTTAGCTTCTCCAAGAGCATACCTGATGAGGCGTTTGACGATATAAGGAGGATTGCCGATGATGAGGTTAAGGATAAGTCTTAGGGCTGTTTTTTGTTTAGGTCTGTCGCTGTTCCTGTCCTCTTGCGGAAGTAGGAGGCAGGTTAGCGAGGCGTCTATTGATAGCCGGCTGATAAGCAGGATAGAGACGATGATAAACGAAGTTATAGACCGCAAGATGGTGAAGATAAAGACCTCTGATCTTAATGCCGATATCGTTATAACTGAGAGGAAATTCGATACGGATAAGGATATTGATCCCGCCACGGGAGAGCGACCGGTATCGTCCGTGACTGACGCCCATATCGTCATCGGCCGGCGGGATAGCACGGTGACGACCGATTCCCTTGGCGTTGATAAGACGATCACCGGTATTGAGGATATTGATAAGAAGACAGACATCAAGCATAAGGATATAGACGATAAGGAGGAATCAAGGTGGCCGATGGCTATTATCTTTATGTCGATCTTAGGTATATTGGTTGTATTATTCGTGTTGTTGAAAAGATTCGGATTGATAAAATAATAGGTGTACAAGAAACCCCATACACCTATTGGTTATCACCCCAGAAAAGAATTGCAAATATGAGGTCAGTCTCGGATTCGAACCGAGGTATATGGTTTTGCAGACCACCGACTAAACCACTCATCCAACCAACCGTATCGCGAATATATAATTTTGTCTTTGACCAAACAACCTCTTTGACCAGATTTTTACTCAACTAGAAACTGCCTTGAAGAAAACCCCTTATCTAGTAAATACCAGGTGAGGCAATATCTCTTTGAGGTCTATCTTTGTTGACACCAAAGGGAATGTGGCGGCCCCGTGAGGCAGGGCAGGAGGTATCCTTACACGGCAGGCCAGGAGCGGAGCGACTCGTAGCCCACCTCCCTTTTTCCCTTGGCTTTGAGGTCTATCTTTGTTGACACCAAAGGGAATGTGGCGGCCCCGTGAGGCAG
>ERZ1026915.770-NODE-770-length-15584-cov-8.020349_pt1 | contig 15584 bp, 4 predicted proteins | sample MGYA00519466_ERZ1026915 | MGnify/ENA primary metagenome ERZ1026915 (study PRJEB26926, sample SAMN06164884) | human gut metagenome | biome: ENVO:00009003; feature: ENVO:2100002; material: ENVO:00002003 | host: Homo sapiens | place: USA | collected 2012 ... | reverse complement strand
GAGATCATGCCTAGTCTCGTGGGCTCGGAGATGTGTATAAGAGACAGACCCAGCATCCGGGTTTTCAGGATGCAAACCCATAACATCTCCGCCACAGCAGCCCATGTCAAAGCGACTCTACTTCGGGAATATCAAGGAAGTCATCGAACCTCCGAACCTTATTGAGATTCAACTTCAATCATACTTCGATTTTCTACAACAGGACACCCCGGCCGCGGCCAGGAAAAACATCGGGTTACACGGCGTTCTGAAGGAAATCTTTCCTATCAAGAGCTATGACGAAAACATTGAGCTCGACTTCGTCTCCTACGACATCGAACAGCCGAAGATGAGCGATTACGAGGCTATCCGCGCCGGGGAAACCTACAGCGCCGCCCTCCAGGTCACCTTCAAGCTCAAGTCCGACAACGAATCCAAGGAAGAAACGGTCTACATGGGTGAACTCCCCATGATGACCAACCGCGGCACCTTTGTAATCAACGGCGCCGAACGCGTCATCGTGTCCCAGCTCCACCGTTCTCCGGGCATCTGCTTTGAAAGCGCCCAGCACCTGAACGGCAAACTGCTCCACTCCTTCCGCATCATTCCGGACCGCGGCTCCTGGCTGGAAGTCCAGTTTGACACCAACGACCTGCTCTACGTCTACCTTGACCGCCGCCGCCGCCGCCGCAAGTTCCTTGCGACGACGTTCATGCGTTATCTGGGCTTCAAGACGGACCGCGACATCGTCAGCCAGTTCTACGACATCCGCACGCTTCCCCTGAGCGAAGACATGACGGAGGAAGACCTGCACAACCTCGTGGCCGTGGACACGATCAAGGACAAGGATCTCGTTCTTGCCAAGGCTTTCGAACAGCTCAACATGGGCGTGGTTCGCCAGCTCCTCCAGTTCGGCATCAAGGAAATCGACGTCATCGACCAGAGCGAGGACGACGTGCTGATCAAGACCCTGAAGAAGGATCCCGCCCATGACGAGGAATCCGCCCTCAAGGAAATCTACAAGCGCCTGCGTCCCGGCGATCCCGCCACGGCCGCCCAGGCCCGCACGCTGCTCAAGCGGCTCTTTGACGATCCCAAGAAATACGACCTCACCCGCGTGGGCCGCTACAAGATCAACCAGAAGCTCGGTCTGGACACCAGCCTGGACCAGCGCCTGATGACGGCGGAAGACTTCCTGGCCGCCCTCAAGTACCTCCTGCGCCTCAAGAAGGGCGAAGGCATGGTGGACGACATCGACCACCTGGGCAGCCGCCGCGTGCGCGCCGTGGGCGAACTCATGGCCAACCAGTGCCGCGTGGGCCTCGCCCGCACGGAACGCCTGGTGAAGGAACGCATGACCCTCATTGACCAGAACATTGAAGGCGTGACGCCCAGCAAGCTCATCAACCCGAAGGCCCTCAGCGCCGTCGTGCGCGACTTCTTCGGCCGTTCCCAGCTCTCCCAGTTCATGGACCAGATCAACCCCCTTGCGGAACTGACGCACAAGCGCCGCCTCTCCGCCCTGGGGCCCGGCGGCCTGAACCGCGACCGCGCCGGATTCGAAGTGCGAGACGTGCATCCCTCCCACTACGGCCGTATCTGCCCGATTGAAACGCCGGAAGGCCCCAACATCGGTCTGATCAACTCCATGTGCACCTACGCCCGCATCAATGAATTCGGATTCATTGAAACGCCCTACCGCAAGGTGGAAAATGGCCGGGTCACCAACACCATCGAATACGTCACCGCCGATCAGGAAGAAGGCTATCTCATCGCCCAGGCCAATAACCCGCTGGACGAACAGGGCAACTTCACGACCTCCCGCGTAACCGCCCGTGAAAAAGGCGAATTCATCGAAGTGGATCCGGCAGACGTGCATTACATGGACGTTTCTCCCAAGCAGCTCGTTTCCATCGCCGCCGGTCTTATCCCCTTCCTGGAACATGACGATGCCAACCGCGCCCTGATGGGCTCCAACATGCAGCGCCAGGGCGTGCCTCTGATGGTAGCGGAATCTCCATACGTGGGAACCGGCATCGAAGGAAAGTGCGCCAGGGACTCCCGTTCCGTCGTTCTGGCGGAAGCGGACGGCATCGTGGCCTCCGCCACGGCTGAAGTCATCATCACCACGAAAGACGGGGAACTGCCCGTGCGTCCGGAAGTATTCCTGTCCGATCCCGACAGTGTGCGCACGGACCGCGACAATGGCGTTTACGTCTATCCCCTGCGCAAGTTCATGCGTTCCAATGCCGGAACCTGCATCAACCAGCGTCCGATCGTGCGCCGCGGCGACAAAATCAAAACCGGCGACGTGCTGGCGGACGGCCCGAACACGGACCAGGGCGAACTGGCTCTCGGCCGCAATGTTCTGGTGGCCTATATGCCGTGGAACGGTTACAACTTCGAAGACGCTATTGTTATCTCCGAAAAAACCGTGAAGGAAGACACCTTCACTTCCATTCATATCTCCGAGTTTGAAGTTCAGGCCCGTGACACCAAGCTGGGTCCGGAAGAAATCACCCGTGATATCCCGAACGCCGGTGATGAAGCCCTGAAAAACCTGGATCATGACGGCGTCATCCGCATCGGCGCGGAAGTGAAGCCCGGCGACATCCTCGTCGGCAAAATCACCCCCAAATCGGAAACGGAACTGGCTCCGGAAGAACGTCTCCTCCGCGCCATTTTCGGTGAAAAGGCCGCAGAAGTGAAAGATACCTCACTCCGTGTCCCCTCCGGCTGCACCGGCATCGTGATGGATGTGCGCATTTCTTCCACAGGCTCCGGCCACCACCGCGGCGACCTCGTCGTAGACAGCGCGGAAAAGAAAAAGCAGTTCAAGAAAATCAACGACGAACATAAAAAGAAGAAGGAGCAGCTCATTGACCAGTTGACCAAGAAGCTCTCCGATATTCTTCTGGGTGAAAAAATCCCGCTGGACGTCGTCAATGAACAGACCGGTGAAATCATCATCCCGGCCAACAGGAAAATCACCAAGACCCTGTTGCGTAAACTGGCCCTGGTTCACGACCACATCGAAATCGAACCCAGCCCGATTCGCAACAAGATTCTGGAAATCATCACTTCGTTTGAAGGCCGCTTTACGGAACTGGATGACGAACGGGAACACAGGCTGGATCAGATGGAATCCGGGGACGAATCCGAACCCGGCGGACTGAAGGAAGTTAAAGTATATATCGCCGCCAAGCGCAAGCTCGGCGTGGGTGACAAGATGGCCGGTCGCCACGGCAACAAAGGCGTCGTTGCCAAAATCGTCCCGGAACAGGATATGCCCTTCCTCGCGGACGGTACTCCGGTGGATATCGTTCTGAACCCCTTGGGCGTGCCTTCCCGAATGAATGTGGGGCAGGTGCTTGAAGCCCACCTCGGCATCGCTGCCAGGGCCCTTGGCTTCAAGGTGGCTACCCCGGTGTTCGACGGGATCAGTGAAGAAACCATCTGGAATTACATGTCCGAAGCCAAGAAGGTGGACGGTTTCACCTGGATCGGTGACGGCAAGGACGGCACCGTGGGAGGGAAGAGTACCCTTTATGACGGCCTGACCGGCGAACCTTTCCATAACCCGGTGGTGGTAGGCCAGACCTACATGCTCAAACTGAACCACCTGGTGGCGGACAAGATTCACGCCCGCGCCGTGGGTCCGTACAGCCTGGTCACGCAGCAGCCTCTGGGCGGCAAGGCCCAATACGGCGGTCAGCGTTTCGGGGAAATGGAAGTGTGGGCGCTGGAAGCCTATGGCGCCGCCTATACCCTCCAGGAACTTCTCACCGTCAAGTCCGACGACGTTCAGGGCCGTACCCGCATTTACGAATCCATCGTGAAGGGGGATAATACCCTGGAAGCCGGAACTCCGGAATCTTTCAACGTTCTGATGAAGGAAATGCAGTCCCTGGGGCTGAACGTACGCCCCGGCAGCAAGGATGAACAACCCTCCCTGCAACTCGGCGGCACGGATCTCACTCCCGTGGACGGCATGACGGAAGGCTTTGACAGCGACGACATGGCCGGCCTGGCGGACGTCGACTTCTCCGACCTCAAATTCTAATATCCACCGCATTCCGCCCCCGTGCCGCAAAACGCGGGGGCGGGCACCAAACATCCTTTAAACTTTCAATATATGTCTGACACCCCCACCATCAGGGAAATGCACGGCCTGAGCGACAAGCCCCGGACCTTTGACCAGGTTGCCATCACCGTGGCGGATCCGGATACCATCCGCAGCTGGTCATTCGGTGAAGTCGTCAACCCGGAAACCATCAACTACCGCACGTTCAAGCCGGAAAAAGGCGGCCTGTTCTGCGAACGCATCTTCGGGCCCACCCGAGACATGGAATGCGCCTGCGGCAAGTACAAGCGCATCAAGCATAAGGGCATCACCTGCGACCGCTGCGGCGTGGAAGTAACCAACGCGCGCGTGCGCCGCGAACGAATGGGCCATATTGAACTGGCCGTTCCGGTTTCCCATATCTGGTTTTACAAATGCATGCCCAGCCGCATTGGCCTTATGCTGGACATGACAGCCCGCCATTTGGAACGCGTGATTTACTATGAAGACTACATCGTGGTAGATCCCGGCAGTACCCCTCTGGAAAAGGGGGCCATCCTGACGGAAGAAGAATTCCGCAATGCGGAAGACGAATACGGCTATGACAGCTTTGAAGCCGGCATGGGCGCGGAAGCCATCCAGAAAATGCTGGCGGCCATTGATCTGCCCACCCTCGTCGCGGATCTTCAGGAACAGCTGGACAATACCAACTCCAAACAGAACAAGCGCAAGATTGCCAAGCGTCTGAAACTGGCCCAGGGGTTCCTTCAGTCCAACACGCGCCCGGAATGGATGATTTTGAACGTTCTGCCCGTCATTCCTCCGGACCTGCGCCCGCTGGTTCCCCTGGAAGGCGGCCGTTTCGCAACGTCTGACCTGAATGACCTGTACCGCCGCGTCATCAACCGCAACAACCGCCTGAAAACCCTCCTGAGCCTCAAAACTCCGGAAGTCATCATCCGTAATGAAAAACGCATGCTTCAGGAAGCCGTGGATGCCCTGTTTGACAACGGCCGCCACGGTCGTGCCGTCACCGGCGCCGGCAACCGCCCCCTCAAATCCCTCTCCGACATGCTGAAGGGCAAGGGAGGCCGTTTCCGCCAGAACCTGCTCGGCAAGCGCGTGGACTACTCCGGCCGCTCCGTTATCGTTATCGGTCCGGAATTGAAACTCAACCAGTGCGGTCTTCCCAAGAAGATGGCGCTCATTCTGTTTGAGCCCTTCATCATCCACCGTCTGAAAGAGCTGGGCTACGTGCACACGGTGCGCTCCGCCAAGAAGCTCATTGACCGCAAGACGCCGGAGGTGTGGGATATCCTGGAAGAAGTGACCAAGGGCCACCCGGTCATGCTCAACCGCGCGCCCACCCTGCACCGCCTCTCCATCCAGGCTTTTGAACCGGTTCTGATTGAAGGCTCCGCCATCCGTCTGCACCCGCTCGTCTGTAATGCGTACAACGCGGACTTCGACGGCGACCAGATGGCTGTGCACGTGCCTCTGTCCGTGGAAGCGCAGATGGAAGCCCGCCAGCTCATGCTGGCGCCCAATAATATTTTCTCGCCTGCCTCCGGCAAGCCCATTGCCACACCCACGCAGGACATCATTCTGGGCGCGTACTTCCTGACACACACCCGTGCTGCGGAAGTACAGAACAATCAGGATAATCATCACCATCTTCCCCTCTTCGAATCCATCGACGAGGTGGAATACGCCATTGCCGCCCGCAAGATCGGCTACCATGACTGGATCCGCCTGCACAACCCGGACTACGGCAAGAAGCCTTCCGAAGTGGTGTATGGGGATGTCACCAAGAAGGTTATCATCACTACTGCCGGACGCGTGCGTTTCAATGAAATCTGGCCCCGGGAACTCGGTTACATTAACCGTAACGTAGGCAAGAAACAGATGGGCGACATTATCTGGCGCTGCTACCAGACCGTCGGCAAGGAACGTACCGTGCAGACCCTGGACGCCCTGAAAAACCTGGGCTTCAAGGAAGCAACCCGTTCCGGCTGCTCCATCGGCATCGTGGACATGGTGGTTCCCTCCCAGAAAAAGACGGAAATTGAAAAAGCCTATGCAGAACTGGACAAGGTGACCCGCCAGTATAAGAACGGTATCATCACGGATGGGGAACGCTATCAGAAGGTGGTGGACATCTGGACTCAGACTACGGATGTCATCCAGGCGGCTCTGTACCGCAAGCTGGAACACAACGAAGGCTCCAAGATGGCCAGCCCGCTCTTCATGATGGTGGACTCCGGCGCCCGAGGCAACAAGGCGCAGATCAAGCAGCTCTCCGGCATGCGCGGTTTGATGGCGAAACCCAGCGGCGAAATTATCGAACGCCCCATCACGGCCAACTTCCGTGAAGGCCTTTCCGTGCTGGAATACTTCATCTCCACCCACGGCGCTCGCAAGGGTCTGGCGGATACCGCCCTGAAAACGGCGGACTCCGGCTACATGACCCGCAAACTCGTGGACGTGGCCCAGGATGTCATCGTCCATGCGGAAGACTGCGGCACCAGCAACGGCATCACCGTTCACGCCATTTATGACGGCGACGAAGAAGTGGCGTCCCTTGCCTCCCGTATCTACGGCCGGACTTCCTGCGAACGCATCGTTGACCCCGTCAGCGGCGAGGTTATCGTGGACATCAACGACCTCATTAACGAAAAGCAGGCGGAACAACTGGAAAAAATCGGCATTGAACGGCTGAAAATCCGTTCCGTGCTCACCTGCGAACTCAAGAAAGGCTGCTGCGCCAAGTGCTACGGCCTGAACCTGGCCACCGGACAGGAAGTGAAGATCGGGGAAGCGGTCGGCATTATTGCCGCCCAGTCCATCGGCGAACCCGGCACGCAGCTCACCATGCGTACGTTCCACGTGGGCGGAACGGCCACCACGGCGTTCAAGCAGCCCATTGTGAAAGCCAAGAACGACGGCCGCGTCATCTACACGGAAGATCTCCGCACGGTGGAAAACGCAGACGGCAACTTCGTCGTCCTGAATAAAAACTGCTCCGTCCGCATCGAAAACGAACAGGGCCGCGAACTGGAATCCTACCAGCCCGTCATCGGCACCATCCTGTACGTGCCCAACGGCGGCGCTATCAAGAAGGATGAAACCCTCGCCACCTGGGATCCGTACAACGTGCCCGTGATTGCAGAAAAGGGCGGCATCGTCGAATTCAAGGATATGATCGTCGGCATCACCGTTTCCAAGGAAACGGACCGGGAAACCGGCGCCTCCTCTCTTGTCGTGATGGAACACAAGCAGGAACTTCACCCGCAGGTGGTCATCCGCGATGCCAAGACCCGTGAAGTTCTGGCTCATCATGCCATTCCCGCAGGCGCCAACCTCACCGTGAAGGACGGGGAAACCATCTCCGCCGGCACGATGGTGGCCAAGACGCCCCGCAAGGTAGCCAAGACGAAGGACATCACCGGCGGTCTGCCCCGCGTGGCGGAATTGTTCGAAGCCCGCAAGCCCAAGGACGCCTGCACCATTGCACGCGTGGAGGGCATTGTGCGCCTCAGCAGCAAGAATACCTCCCGCGGCAAGAAGGTCATTACCATTGAAACACCCACGGGCGAACTGGTGGATCATCTGGTTCCGATGAACAAGCACGTTATCGTTCATGAAGACGACCATGTGCATCTGGGCGACCAGCTTACGGAAGGCCCCGTCTCTCCGGAAGAAATTCTGGATGTCTGCGGCAAGGAACGCCTTCAGGAACACCTCGTCAACGAAGTTCAGGAAGTGTACCGCCTCCAGGGTGTGGAAATCAACGACAAGCATGTGGAAATCATCGTGCGCCAGATGCTTCGCAAGGTAGTCATCACGGAACCCGGCAATACCGAATTCCTGTGGGGAGACCAGGTGGACAAGACTACGTTCGACCGCATCAATGAACAAACCGTAGCCCAGGGAGGCCAACCGGCCGCAGCCAAGCCCGTTCTGCTCGGCATCACGAAGGCCTCCCTGGAAACGGAATCCTTCATTTCCGCGGCATCCTTCCAGGATACCACGCGCGTTCTGACGGAAGCATCCACCCTCGGCAAGACCGATACGCTGGAAGGCTTCAAGGAAAACGTCATCATGGGCCACCTCATTCCCGCCGGCACCGGATTCTCCCGTTACAGCAAGATTGAAGTGGAACCCGCAGAGGGCGCAGAAGAAATCGCGTCGGCCAGCGAAGAAGAGGAAGCGGCGGAACTTGCCGAAAACATGTTGAACGATACCATCAACTTCGACAACGAACGCTAACCTGTTCTCTCCACCCACACTTCAAGGGCCGCTCCCCGTTTCCGGGGGGCGGTCTTTTTTATGTCTTCTCCGCGTTATTTCACGAAAAGAGGAAAAGCGGATTGAAAATTCGGCGATGATTCCAATATTGGCCCATGCAATATAAAATTTGATATTTTATATTCAAAATGAAAGTCTTATAGTATGCCTCCCCTTGCTTCAAGGGGGGAGGTAAATGAAAAGGTGAAAATCCCATTTTAGAAATTTAAAAAATCATAATGCACTTACAGTAAAAGTATTAGAATCCGGGAACTGGTATTTTCAACTTGACATCGAATTTTCAATCCGTTATATACATAAAAAATTAACATCTAATATTTTTGCAATGCGTCTCCATCTGCCTATTACCCTGCTGGCGGCTGTTCTGGCTTGTTACACCAGTGTTTCCCTGGCCGTCCCAACATCTGAATCCCCCGCATGGGGAGCGAACTCCACCTTTAATAACAATGAGCCCGCCAATGAGTATTCAGTTACTGGGAGCCAATCCGTCAACCTTGATGTAAATTCAGGAAACAACAATTATTCCACAGGACTTTATATCGGAGCAGGCTCCTCGTTTACCATTAATCAGAATGTGAACGGCGCCTGTACCATCAATTTGAACGGGGCATTTGCCGGAGAAGGAAATTTAATGCTGGTAGCGGCTAACGGCAATGCCGGCTATGCCTCCAAGTTTGTGCTTGGTTCCCAGGAAAGCAGTTTTTCCGGGAACATTATCCTTTCCCAGAAGGGGACGCAGCCCGGCGGCGCCATTCTCCAGATTACGGGAACGGCTCTCGCCAACGCAACGGTAGATTTGTCAGGCTCAATCAATCAAAGTTCCAGCGCCCTGACGTTGCAAATTTCCAATGCCGCCTCTCTGGCCGGTTTAAATGATGCCGACGGCTTCAACGGAACACATAAGGGGCGCGTCCAGTCGGCTAATTCCTCCAGAGCGAATCTTACCCTGACGGGCAACGGAAATTACGCGTATGGGGGAAATATCGGGGCAACCACGCAGCATTCCGGAGAAAACGGCAACACTACTCCCACGGGAGGAATAAATCTGATTATGGCCGGAACAGGCACGCAAAACCTGACGGGAACCGTCATCAACGCGAATATTACGGCCCAAGGTGGCACCTTGAAAATCAACAATTCTTTCCTGGCCTATTCCGGAATAATCACCATGGCGGGAGGAACGCTGGATTTCACCTCCGCCACTCTGGGGGCAAATTCCGTTCTGAACATGAACGGCACCGGCATATTGAAAAACGCAGCCATTGACGGAGCCAAGCTAACCTATACGGAATCCGGTTCCTCCTTTACCAAGGAAAATGTAACTTTCACTTCAGGCACCATTGACATCGGCGGCGCGCTTGACAGCCTGGTAGAGGGAGAGCAGGGATACACGTTTGATTTAGGGAACAACCTTGATACGAATTTTACCGTATTGGGCTTAGAGAGAGAGCAATATAGTATAGAAGGCCGCGTGCTGATGATAAAAGACGTGGCGATATCCCGTGTGACGTGGGTATCTGCGGGAGCGGGAGGGGCATTGGAAGAAACGGTCAAGAATGCCTTTACGCTGGCTCTTGGGGAGGGAAGTGCGGCCAACGTCAGCCTGGGCTATCTGAACGGTACGCTGACGACGAGCGGGGACAAAGTCTATCAAATCACCAACACCGGCGGAACCAAAATCAACCTGAACGGGGTATACAACAGAGGGAAGACGCTGCCGTCCGGCAACCTCAACTACCGGGGGGACATCTGGATGGACATCAGCGAAGGAGCATTCGGCATCATCTCCGGAGGTGTCACCAATGAATGGCGCACCAACCTCCAGACCAGCACGCTGACTGGGGACACCCATGTGCAGCTTTCCGGAAAAGCCACGGCGGAACACGTCATCGGCGGGAACAACAAGGGAGCGTCTACAACATTAACGGGAAACACCAACGTTACCGTCAAGGATAACGCCATCGTGGCGGGAGCCATCATCGGCGGGAGCACCTCCGCCCACAACGCCGTCACCACCATCACGGGCAACACGAGCGTGCTGGTAACCAATGTCCAATATTCCAACACGGCCCAGAACCTGGATGGGGGACTCTCCAACTCATACATCATCGGAGGAAGCTCCTGGTCAAGCAATACCACTTCCGGAACAACGATTCAAGGCAGCACGTCGGCTACAATCAACCTGAACGGAATCACGCTTTCCGGAACAGAGGAACACAACAGCTTCGTCAAAACAATCATTGGCGGCAGTTATGGCAATGTAAACAACGCCGGAACGGTCAACAACATCAACGGAGACACCTCCGTTTCCATCATCGGCAGGGAAGGAATCACCTTCACGGGGGACATCATTGGGGGTTCCTTTGAAAATTCAGGCCAGGCCCAATACACGATTGGAGGAAAATCCTCCATCTCCATTAGCGGAGGCTCCACCTTCACCGGCAACATCTACGGTGGCTCCTACTCCAAAGTGCCAGGAAACACAGGCAGCACCATGACCACTGCAGGCAATATCACGGTAGAACTCGGAACAGGCACCTACCGGGGAAACATTTATGGAGCAGGAAATAAAGGCACGGCAGGAGGCGACGTCCTCGTCTCCCTGACGGGAGGAAGCGTCTTCGGGGCGGAAGGGAAACAAAGCGGCATCACCATCGGCGGAAGCGCCGGAGCGGCGGTAGAAGGAAACAGGACGCTGGAGCTCAAGGGAACCTTTGGAGACGGAGACTTCCAAAACGTCACCTTCACCCGGTTTGATGAAATCAATATCGCGCAGGAAGGATCCTCGGCCACCATCTGGGCGCTGACCGACAGCCCGTCCCTGACCAAAACGGGAGCGGGAACCCTGACACTCGGGGCGGACGCGGCAGGAGCGGAAACCATCCTTGACGGAACCACGGAAGGAATCACCATCACGGAAGGCAGCCTGAACCTCTCCGGAGCCGGCGGCAGCCATATGAAAGGAACGTGGAACATCGCCTCCGGCTCCCGCCTCACCGGAGTCAGCGGAACCGTCACCGTGGGTGGGGAAAACGGTCTGGACAGTCTGTCCATTGCCCTGGGAACGGAAAACATCGGCCAGGACACGCAGGCGTCTGTCGCCGTCATCAGCAACGGCAGCGGAACGGGAAGCGACCCGAACCTGTCCATCGAGGGGAAAGGGCTGACGCTGGACCTGAGCAACGACGCCGTCGTCAACCTCCTGTTGGATCACAAAACCGACGACTCCTCCAGCTACCTGACCCTGACCAGCGGAACGCTGACCGTCGGCAACCTGGGCGACATCGCCTTCACTACCGACCTTCTGTCCAACTACGGCATCCGGATCACCGGAACGGACGGAGGCAGCCTGGTGCTCAGCGGAGCGGCCACCGGCCTCTACCGCGTGCAGGAGGAAGGAGGAAACGCCCATGAAGTCAACTCCTATCAAACGCTCTCCGGCTACGCCGGCGTCGTCATCGGCGGCGGCCAGACCCTGACGGTCAACCTGGCCGGAGCCCCGGGCGAAGCCGACGGACAGGGAGCTAAAATCAACAACCTGATGGGAGCCACGGGCAGCAGCCTGGCCGTCAACAACACCGGAGACGGCACGGCCGTCGTCATCCTCAACAACAAACAAATGACGACGGGAGAAGACGACATCGACCCGGCCGGCCAGGACACCGTCATGGGCGGCAGCATCACGGGCGGCAGCAACGTCACCTTCATCAAGGAAGGAACCGGGACGCTGACGGTCGGAGGAACGATGGACGTGGAAACCCTCGCCCTGCGAGAAGGAAACATCATCCTCAACGGCACGGAAAACTCCCTGGACACCCTCACGCTGGAAGGAGGAGGCCTGACCATCAGCGGCAACGCCGAAATCGAAACCATCACCGGCACGGAAGCCGGAGGAACCCTGGCCATTCAGGGAACTCTTGACCTGACCGGAACAAGCAGCATCAACAACGGAGCCATCACCGGAACCGGCTCCCTCCGCATCCGGGAAGGAGCGGAACTGGCCCTGGGCGGAGAAGCCCGGCTGGACGGAACCTCAGTCACCGCCGACGGCACGCTGACCCTCACCGGAACGGAATCCGGCGCCATCAGCGGCCTCTCCGGAAGCGGCGCCCTGTCCATGAACGGAGGCAGCCTCTCCATCTCCTCGGCGACAACCTCCTCCGGAACCTTCTCCGGCACGCTGGCAGGCAGCGGCACCCTGGACATCTCCGGGCAAGCCACCCAATACCTGCAAACCGGCAATAAGGACTACGACCTCGCCGTCCGTGACGGAGGCGTCCTGGTCCTGAAAGGCACCGCGGACGCCCCCACGCTGAACTACAACAGCATCACCGCCGGAAACAACGGCACCCTGCGTATTGAAGCCACCGGGGACGCCCAGGGCAGCGCCAACACCACGCTCAACGTGAAAAACATCACCTTCCAGAACGGCTCCACGACGGAACTGATCTACAACTTCAACCAGGACGCCCCCTTTGGCGCCCCCATGCTGACGGCGGGCACCATCACCGTGCAGGACGGAGCCGGCTTCCTCCTCTCCAACATGAAAGGAAACGCCGCCATGAACGCGGGGAGCGACCTCCATGACGTCGTCCTGATGAGCGCTACCGGCAGCATCAGCGGCCTGGAAGACGGGCAGAGCCTCGCCGCCCGGATATCCGGCCTCTTCGCCGTCTACTACCAGGACGCCACACTGAGCCGCGACGGAAACGACATCCTGCTCAATGCCACACTCCGGCAGGAAAACCTCTTCGCCTCCGCGGCCGACACGTGGAACTCCGCCGCCGGAGCCGGCCTGCTCTGGGAAGCCCGCAAAAACCTGGACCCCGACTCCCAGCTGGCCCAATTCATGAACGGCGTCAGCACCATGATCAATGACGGCAACCTCTCCGGAGCCTCCCGCGCCATGGCGGCGGCGGCTGGGAGCACGGTCAACGCGCTTGGGACGGCACAGAGGGACGCCCTGCGCGACCAGATGGGCTGGATCAGGAACCGGACCACCCTCATGGGCGTCAACCCGGCCTACGTCAACGACGACCTCCCCCGCTTCCACATGTGGATGGAAGGCACGGGCTCCTACGCCAAACTCGACACCCGCGGGGATGAAAGCGGCTACCAGCTCACCACCTGGGGAGGCACGGTAGGCGTGGACGCGGACCTCAGCGACCGCCTCACGGTGGGAGCGGCCTTCACGGCCGGCTACGGCGACCTGACGGCCGGCGCGGCGGACAGCGCCGACGGGCACCTGGACAGCTACTACGCCAGCCTCTTCGGCCGCTACCAGGACAGGCGCTGGGCGCACACGCTCATCCTGACGGGAGGGTGGAACGACGCGAAACTCAACCGTACGGTCAACTATGGGGAAGGAAGCTACGGGACGCAGGGAAGCACCAGCGGGTGGGGCTTTGGAGCGATGTATGAACTCACCTACGACGTATACCTCAACGAAAACCGCAGCAGCGTGCTGCAGCCGCTGTTCAACGCCTCGGTGGTGACGACGCGGATGGACGGCTATGAGGAAACGGGAGCGGGCAACGCGGGCCTGAACGTCGGCAGACAGGACTGGACGACGGGGACGCTGGCGCTGGGCGGCCGGTGGATGGGCCTGGTAGGCAGCAACATCTTCGGACGAGAAGCGCTGGCGGAAATCCGGGTCAACGCGGCGCAGGACCTGGGAGACCGGAGAGGGGAAACGAACGTCTCCCTGCTGGGCAACCCCGGCTTCGCGCAAAGCGTGAGGGGGGCGAAAGTGGGAACGACGGCGCTGCAGCTGGGAGCGGGGTTAAGCGTGCCGGTGGGAACGAAGGGAACCATCTACGTGAACGGGAACGCGGACATCCGTGACGGGTCCAGCTCGGTCAACGGAAGCGTCGGCTACCGCTACGACTTCTAAAAGAAGGAAAACCCAAGGAGAGGGCACCCCTCCTACCCCCGAAAAGCCTTCCTCCTGGCCCTCCAGAGCCGTTCCGGAATAATTCCGGAACGGCTCTGAGTTTTTGTTTATCGGAAGATTATTCCTTTGGCCTGTTTCCAAAAAGGATGATTAATTCAAATGACGTTTTACAAGAACAAACGGCCAAGATATCAACATTTCTGTTGCGGAAACCATTGTATCCGGCAGATGATCAATTAGGAAACAATTTCTCATTCATTTCCAGAGGAAACCTGCTCTGTAAAAAAATTTCCAGAAACAAAGATAACATCCGGATGAAGAACAAAAACATCCCGGCCTCTCTATTTGGAAGAATAAACCTGAAGCATGGCGAAAAATAATTTTCCGGGCAGTTTTTCTTTCCATAGCCGGGAATACTCGATTCCCGGTACATTGCATTCTGTTATCCCCCTCCAGTAAAAATAAAAAAGACGGCCTCCATGCGGAGACCGTCCTATGATTAATTTGTCTGCCGGCAGGATGCCTTAAGACCGGCGACGGCGCATCATCAGTGCGACCAGTCCCAGCAGTCCCAGGGAAGCCGTGGCAGGTTCCGGCACTGAAGCCAATTCTCCCGTCATGGAAGCCGTGAATGTAGAATCATTACCCCTTCCCTGATTTGACTCAACGAATACATAAACGTTTTCAGAAGTCAGTTTGTTTCCGGAAAGATCTGCCGTCACAGTAATCGTGCCGGACGTCGCCTGCGACTCTACCGCCTGCCAGCCATTTTCCGTCTGGTAGGCCAGATAAACCCGATAAGTGCCGCCGGTGGAGGTAGCCAAATCCACTGTGAATGTCAGAGAAGAAAAAGCATCAGCAGAATACCCCGCAGCATCCAGGGAAACTTTGAGGCCTACGCCGGAACCGCCATATCCCTGCCTATTGGTATAGGTCACCGTTACAGAACCGTCTTCGTTCCCAACAGCGCTTTTAAAATAACTTGAGGTTTCAGAAGATGTATTGGCTTTAGATCCGCACCATCCGGAAGAATTCGCCAACCACTCATTCAAGTGATTCGCCATGGCGGAAGGATCGCCACGGTAGGCTTGGAAGGAAGAATTAACATCGCTTCCTGAATCATACCCTGACAGATCAATCTGGACGGTTGCGGCCGTTGCGGAAAGAGCGGCAGCCCCCAGCAATACAATTGTGGTTCCCAGTATTTTTTTCATCGTTTACTAATGTTAGTAACTATAAAACGGAGATAGCGGATTTTGAATCCGGTATCAATAAAAAAAATTGGTGGTAAGAAAATTATAGAAATCAATATTTTGTTCTTACCGATATTCTATCTATAAT
>ERZ1026915.734-NODE-734-length-16032-cov-8.384428_pt1 | contig 16032 bp, 8 predicted proteins | sample MGYA00519466_ERZ1026915 | MGnify/ENA primary metagenome ERZ1026915 (study PRJEB26926, sample SAMN06164884) | human gut metagenome | biome: ENVO:00009003; feature: ENVO:2100002; material: ENVO:00002003 | host: Homo sapiens | place: USA | collected 2012 ... | reverse complement strand
CTACACGTAAGGAGTCGTCGGCAGCGTCAGATGTGTATAAGAGACAGAAACATATGTTAAAAACACTAGGTGCCCAAATAAAGGAATACAAATGGGCTTCGATTGCGACACCTGTTTTCATGCTGCTTGAGGTGGCTGTGGATACCATAATCCCTCTTCTCATGGCATCAATCATTGACAACGGTGTCAATATGGGCGACACAAGGCATATCTATATCATGGGTGTGTGGATGATTGTCGCAGCACTGTTTGGTCTTTTGACAGGATGTCTCGGTGCAAAATATGGTGCAAAGGCCGCCATGGGCTTTGGAAAGAATCTGCGTGCTGCAATGTTCCGCAACATCCAGACCTTTTCCTTTGCAAATATCGACAGATTCTCATCCGCGAGTCTTGTCACACGTATGACAACCGATGTGACCAACATCCAGAATGCTTACATGATGCTGCTTCGCATGGCTATGAGAGCCCCTGCATCCATAATATGTGCGATGGCTATGTCATTTTTCATCAGCCCTCGCCTTGCGACAATATATTTAATCGCTGTCATTTTGCTTGGAGCTTTACTGCTTTTCATCAGCAAGGCGGCCATGAAATACTTCGACAGAGCCTTCAAGCGCTATGATGACCTGAACGAAAGCGTACAGGAAAACGTATCCGCTATCCGCGTTGTAAAGGCATACGTCCGTGAGGATTATGAGAAGAAACGTTTTTCAAAGGCAGCACAAAATATCTACGACGTATTTGTGAAGGCAGAAAGCCTTGTGGTATACAACTCTCCGCTCATGCAGTTTACAGTGTATGCCTGCATCCTGTTAATAAGCTGGCTCGGAGCTCATATGGTGGTAAGCAGCACTCTCACTACAGGTGATCTGATGGCTCTTCTCACCTATTGCATGAATATTCTGATGAACCTCATGATGCTCTCCATGGTGTTTGTAATGATTTCACTCTCACTCGCATCTGCAAGACGAATCAGCGAGGTATTAAATGAGCAGAGCACACTGCACAATCCAAAGGAACCGCTTTACGATGTGCCTGACGGAAGCATAAGCTTTAAGCATGTAACCTTCAGATATTCAGACACCGCTGAAACTCCGGTTCTGTCAGATATAAATCTAGACATAAAATCCGGTGAGACAATCGGCATCATAGGAGGAACCGGAAGCTCGAAATCTTCCCTTGTAAACCTGATAAGCCGTCTCTACGACACAGACACCGGCTCTGTAATCGTCGGAGGCCACGATGTGCGTGAGTATGACATGGACACTCTCAGAAACAAGGTAGCTGTCGTGCTCCAGCAGAACGTGCTTTTCTCGGGCACCATACTCGAAAATCTGCGCTGGGGTGACAAAAACGCTACCCCAGATGAGTGTATTGAGGTCTGCAAAATGGCATGCGCCGATGACTTTATCGAGTCCTTCCCTGACAAGTACAACACCTACATAGAGCAGGGCGGAACCAACGTATCCGGTGGCCAGAAGCAACGTCTGTGTATCGCAAGGGCTCTGCTTAAAAAGCCAAGGATACTCATACTCGATGACAGCACCTCGGCTGTAGATACAGCAACAGATTCAAAAATCCGTGCTGCCCTCGCAAAAACAATACCGGGAACCACTAAGCTCATCATCGCACAGCGTATCTCATCAGTCATGGATGCTGACCGTATCATCGTGATGAATGACGGAAAAGTGGACGGCTTTGACACTCACGAAAATCTGCTTAAAAATAATGAAATCTACCGCGATGTTTACGATTCCCAGACAAACGGCGGAGGAGACTTTGATGAAGGAGGTGCTGCCTGATGCCAGGACCAAGAGGACCACGAGGTCCAAAACCCAAAATTAAAAATCCCGGTAAGCTTTTTGCGCGCCTCATGGGATTTATTTTCAAGAAATATTTACCGGCCTGCATAATTGTTGTGATATGTATCTTTGTCAGTGTACTTGCAAATGTGCAGGGAACCATGTTTACCAAAAATTTGATTGATGACTATATAGTACCACTGCTTAAGACAGGAAGTCCAGACTACGGACCACTCCTTGCAGCAATGGGAAGGGTCGCCGTATTCTACGGCATCGGCGTCATCAGTACGTTTGCATACAGCAAAATAATGATCTACGTATCACAGGGCACCATTAAGAACCTGCGTGTTGAGCTCTTTTCCCATATGCAGGATCTGCCAATCCGATACTTTGACTCACATGCGCACGGCGATATCATGTCAATTTATACAAACGATATCGATACACTCCGCCAGCTCATCAGCCAGAGTCTTCCGCAGATACTTAACAGTGCTATCACTGTTGTGAGCGTTTTTGTTTCAATGGTCATATTAAATATTCCGCTCACCATACTAACTATCGTGATGGTAATCGTAACAACAGTCGTGACAAAGAAATTTGCAGGCTTCTCCAGCCGCTATTTCCTTGCACAGCAGCGCGACCTCGGCAAGGTTAACGGCTTCATCGAGGAAATGCTCAACGGCCAGAAGGTAGTCAAGGTATTTACCCACGAGCAGGAAAATATTGAAGCCTTCGACAAAATAAATGATGAACTCTTTGAAAGCGCCTACAATGCCAACATGTACTCCAACATGCTCGGTCCTGTAAACGCACAGATTGGAAATCTAAGCTACGTGCTCTGCGCTCTTGCAGGCGGTGTTATGGCTCTTTCAGGCTTTGGCGGTCTGACCCTTGGTAAGCTTGCGAGCTTTCTGACCTTTAACAAGAGCTTTAACATGCCTATCTCGCAGGTCAGCCAGCAGTTCAACAGTATCATCATGGCACTTGCCGGATGCGACCGTATCTTCTCACTGCTCGATGAAGCGCCTGAGACTGACGAGGGCTATGTCACACTGGTAAATGCTAAGGAAGAAAACGGAAAACTCACTGAAACACCTGAGCACACCGGCTTATGGGCATGGAAGCATACTCATCAGGCTGACGGCTCTGTGGACTACAAAAAACTCGATGGCGATGTGGTATTTGACGATGTGGATTTCGGATATGTGCCTGAGAAAATTGTACTGCACGATGTGGATCTTTTTGCAACACCCGGTCAGAAGATTGCCTTTGTCGGCACCACCGGAGCTGGAAAGACTACCATCACTAACCTTATCAACCGCTTCTACGATATAGCAGACGGCAAGATAAGATATGACGGCATCAATATAAACAAGATTAAAAAGGCTGATCTTCGCCACTCTCTTGGCATTGTTTTGCAGGATACCCACCTTTTCACAGCTACTGTCATGGAAAACATCCGCTACGGCAAGCTTGATGCCACAGATGATGAAGTATACGCAGCTGCCCGCCTGGCAAACGCCGATACGTTTATCCGCCAGCTTCCTGACGGCTACAATACTGTACTGACAGGTGACGGTGCAAACCTAAGCCAGGGCCAGCGCCAGCTTCTAGCCATTGCGCGTGCCGCTATCGCCGATCCGCCTGTGCTCATCCTCGATGAGGCTACAAGCTCAATTGATACACGTACCGAGCGTATTGTTCAGGACGGCATGGATAAGCTCATGCATGGCCGTACTACATTTGTTATCGCACACAGGCTTTCTACTGTCAGAAACAGCGACTGCATTATGGTTTTGGAGCAGGGACGCATTATTGAAAGGGGAAGTCATGATGAGCTGATTTCAAAGAAGGGAAAGTATTATCAGCTTTATACCGGAAAGACTGCGTAATTCAGTGTCATGGCATGACTACGAAAACCGGGAGACCGGGAACGCAGCCCGTGGGTACACCCTCATGTGCGCTAACGCTTTGCTGTTAAGATTCTGTACGAATTATGCTTATAGTGTTTCTATGCTTGACGAAACCGGCTGTTATGCGCCGTCCATGGCGCATAACACCTTGCCCAGCCATCCATGGCTGGGCATTTCTGTGTTTCATGTGCATAATTCTACAGTATCTAAACAGCTTCGCTAGAAGCTTACATGAGGGTGTACCCACGGGCTGCGTTCCCGGTCTCCCGGTTTTCTTACGCTGTGACTGGATGTTCATTTGTGGTTAGCTAATATTTCTTTCATCTTTTTGCACTTCGGCCTAATACAATTCCACCATATCGCTTGGCATTCTCAGATCACCTCTAGGAGATAATGAAACAGTTCCCACCTTTGGTCCGTCAGGTATGCATGAACGCTTAAACTGCTGCTGCCTGAAACGCGTAAAGAATGTTTCCAGAGTCTTTTCTATTTCACCCTTACTTACATTTGCAAAAGCAATCTCTGCAAGTTTTAATATCCGATCCCGGCTTTCTCCATTACGCAGAAAATGATAAATGAAGAAGTCATGAAGGTCATATTTGCCGATGCTCTCCTCTGTTTTCTGTGCTATGTTACCGTCTTTATCCGGCGGCAGTAGTTCAGGAGAAATAGGCAGGTCTGCTATTTCGCAAAGCACATTTTTCATTTCATCCGTTGACGCGCACTCGCTGGCATAAGCCTGTACAATGTATTTAACAAGTGTCTTTGGTACACTGCAGTTCACAGCATAATTGCTCATATGGTCACCGTTGTAGGTGCACCAGCCAAGTGCAAGCTCTGACATATCACCTGTGCCGATTACAAGTCCACCTACCATATTTGCATAATCGAATAATACCTGTGTACGCTCTCTGGCCTGAATGTTTTCATATGTCACGTCAAAAACATCATCCGGATGTCCTATATCCTTCATGTGCTGTCTGCATGCAGCCTCAATATTAACTTCCACGGCTGTCACTCCAAATTCTTCCATAAGCCTGTCAGCAATTGTTTTTGTAGTAGATGTAGTTCCAAATCCCGGCATTGTAATACCATAGATATTTTTCCTGGAAATGCCAAGTGCATCAAATGCATCACAGCATACCAAAAGTGCAAGTGTGCTGTCCAGACCGCCGGATATTCCAAGAACAACCTTTTTTATTCCGGTGGATATGAGTCTCTGTTCCAGACCTTTTGCCTGAAGCGACAAAATCTCCATGCAGCGGTTTTTTCGGTTGTTTTTATCACTTGGTACAAACGGATACGGATTAACTTTCTTTGGCCATATTTGATAATCCTTCATCCGGTTTTCACCATTTAAAATTACTTTTATCACATCCGGCACATCAGCCCATGAATCGCTGTTGTATCTGTGGCGGTCATTCATGCAGCGATCAATATCTATCTCACTTATCACAAAACCAGAGCTCATCACATCATCTTCTGATACCTTTTTATTCATACGTTTTGAATAATCTGACGTCTCACCAGCTATTCTGCCATTATCAGCTATGATGCAGTGTCCGGAAAATACCAGATCCGTGCTGCTCTCTCCTGCACCGCTTGACGCATACACGTATCCGGCACGGCATCTTCCTGACTGCATCGCCACAAGACTGCGCCTGTATTCTCTTTTTCCGATTACATCATTGCTTGCTGATGGATTTATAATGATATTTGCACCGGCTTTGCAAAGCTCCCCGCTCGGAGGCGCACTTACCCATAAATCTTCACAAATCTCAGTACCGACAATTGCGCCTCTCAGATCCTTGATAATAATATTCGGAGAAAAAGGTACTGTTGGCCTGTTTGCGACATAATTTAAAGTAATCTCATCTGATAATCTCTTGTCTGCGCTTGTAAACCAGCGTTTCTCATAAAATTCACCATAGTTGGGAATATATGTTTTTGGCACAATTCCAACAATTTCTCCGCTGTGTACATATGCAGCACAGTTGAAAAGTCTGCCAGCTTCATCTTCTATCGGCAGTCCCACGCATACAAGGATGCTTAAATCCTGCAATGCTGTTTTAATCCTGTCCAGTTCTTGCTGAGCCTGCGCGAGCAGTTCTTTTCTCAAAAACATGTCTGCACAGCTATATCCCGTAATACACAGCTCCGGAAAAACCACAAGCTGCACATCCTTTTTTGCAAGTGACTCTGCAATGTGTATGATATTGTCAGCATTGTTCACGCAGTCCCCGAGATAAATCTCAGGGGACGATGCGGCAACACGGTAAAATCCTGTATTCATGACATTTCCTCCTAGCGGTCATTTTTCATCCTGTAATCAATGCAGCGGTTTAAGTAATCCACATAATCCGGATTTTTGCACATCCCCTTGCCGGGTGTATCAGAAATCTTCGCTACATCCATACCATTGCATATTGTGGTTTTCATGACAATATTGAGTGCAGGAACATCTGTATCATTGCTTAAGTATGTGCCAATACCGAAAGCTACATTTGTTTCCTTGCAGAAATGTCTGTAGAGCTTGTCAGCACGCTCAAAATCAAGACTGTCGCTGAATAAAAGTGTCTTTGTTTTTGGGTCAATTCCAAGGCTCTTGTAATGAGCAATCATCTTTTCACCCCACTCATACGGGTCTCCGCTGTCATGACGCACTCCTGAGAAAAGTGTCGCATAGGTCAGCTGGAAATCACGCAGGAAACAGTCTGTTGTGATTGTGTCAGTAAGCGCAATACCGTTTAATACTCCATACTCCTTGATCCATGCATCGAGAGCATACCAGTTTGAATATGCCGGATTGTGCCTGTGATTGCCCTGTCCTGTGCACATAATCCACTCATGAGCCATGGTGCCTACAGGTGTAAGTCCGTACTTCTTTGCAAGATACACATTTGATGTGCCGACAAACTTTGATGAACTGTGCAGGGTGTCGTTTAAATGTGCGAACTTCTGCACTGCAAGCTCCTGCGCTTCAGCAGAAAGTCTTCTTCTGAGACCAAACTCTGAGAATGTACCCGCGTACCAGTGTCCGTTCTTTAAATTCTCATACTTTGCATCCAAACGCTTCTTAAAGCTGTCAAGCAGCTTATCATAGTCATATGCCATTCTGAAATACACTTCATTTACAATGGCAAGTGTCGGAATCTCATACATTGAAGTGTTAAGCCATGTTCCTTTTGCCTCGATAGACAAGCCACAAGGTGCATCTGTTCCTATCTCAAAATCCTCAAAACGCGGCTGCCAGAGACGAAGAAAATCAACATAAGAGCCTTTGATCCATTTGATATTGTCAAGATATGCAAGCTCATCCTCTGTAAACCGAAGCTTACAGAAAGCCTTAATCTGTTCTGTTATCTCCTGCACCATTTTCTGTGTAAAATGCACATCTTCATTTCTGCACTTGAATGTCCATGTGGTCTTGTAATCCGTAAACTGATGGAATATTGTCTGACCCATGCTGAATTTATACATATCAGTCTCTAAAAGACTTGTGATTATCTGGTTTAATTTCATAATATTCTCCTCCCATTTCTTACACTATTAGTATGTCAGAAACATTTTTAATAAATGGCTTTCTATATAATATTGACCTGAATCATTTTCATTGCTTCTATTGCTGTCTTATGACTTTCAGGCGTTACGCAGGCACAGGCATTTTCTATCACTGACACCTCTGCATCTTTACAGAACGTCTTTGCAATCGCTACGTTGCTGATTACGCATATTCCCGTGCAGAATCCGCAGAAATAAATCTCTGTATCGCTGTTGTCATATCCCGCAAGCAGTTCGCCAAGCTCTTTGCTGCCAAACGTCGGCTTGTCAATATAAGTCATATCATCACAGTCAACTCCACGCTCCTTCATTGCTGCTTTAAGACGAGCGTCTACTTCCCATCCGTTTGTCCCTTTAATACAGTGAGCTACCGGAAGCTTTCTTCCCTCCTGAGTATTCAGATAGTTTTCATCATGCGTATCCCTTGTGAATATCACGTCATCATATTTTCCTGACCTGATTTCATCTGCAATAACATTTGTTGCCACGTTACACTCCTTGTTTCCAAGAACTCCTGTAATAAAGTCATTCTGTGCATCCACTACTACTAAAATTTTCTTTGCCATAATCATTTCCTCCTACATCATATAATCATCATTTGTTGCATCCATAAGGATTTTTCCTAGCTGCTTTAAATCCTTCCACATCCATCGCGGAACCAGATCCCTGACTTTGTCATAATCTTTCTTATACAGCAAATCTCTGATCATTGTACTTGAAATCTCAATATCGCTTCTGCCAAGGTTTCTGATGGTCACATTCTTTAAAATATCATCTGTAAACCAGTTTTCCGCAATCTTCGGGTCGTCGTTGTAATAGAATGTAAAGCTTTTCTCTCCAATTTCATTAGCTATGTTGTAATAGAAGAAAGAACCCCATTCCTTTACATATTGAGCTGCATCCTCCATGCTCCAGTCTGATAATGTCATAACCTTTACATCTGCACCGCTTAAATCCTCTTCCTGCAGTACGTTTTCAACAAGTCTTTTTCTGTATTCGATTGGAAACGGATTTCTCTTTGTATAGCTTTTGTTTGCACTGCCTATCACAACAAGCAGATTTTCGCACTCCGATGCGGCCTGTTTTATCATGTTCAGGTGTCCGTTATGGAATGGCTGTGCCCTTGTGAGTATCACACCGTTTTTATATTTCTTATGCACTTTAACCAGTTTACGTTCATCCATGTTAAGGTCAACATATCTGTACACAGCAGCCGGTTTTCTTCCGACAATAGGTCTCTGCGACCTGTCAAGTGAAACAAGCTGTCCTGCAATCTTCTCACGGAACACCTTTGGATGAACTTCCTTTCCTGAAAGAACCTCAAACACCTTAAGCAGGTCCGGAATGGTAAACTCACGCGGCACAAGGTTAAACATAATGCCTGTATACTCAGCCTTATTCCTTATCCTCATAAGTCCTTCCAGTATAATCTGGTCATGGTCAAAAGCAAGCTTTTCGTCTGATACGCTGACCGGAACAAAGTTTTCCACTGTGATTACACCATTTTTAAAGTTCTCAGACCTGAGGGAGTATTCAATTTTAATCAAGTCGTTTGCAAACTCAAGTTTTTCATCTGCAAATTTCACATCGAACCATCTGGCATCCTTTGCGTCATCACCCGCAACGGCAGACTGCTCATATCCATATGGAAGCAGTGCAATGTATGCAATATCAATAATTCTCATACGAGGGTCCCTGTCCGGCTGGCTCATGGTATAGAGCTGCTCAAGATAAATGTCTGTAAGACCTGTTTCCTCTTTAAGCTCCCTGCACGCTGCTTCATATGCTGATTCCTTTATGTTAATAAATCCGCCTGGAAGCGCCCATTTGTCTATCTCCGGATGAGCCTTTCTCTTTATCAGAAGCACCTGCATACAGCTTAAGTCTTCCTTCATACGAAGCACCATCATGTCAACTGTAACCGATGGTCTGTCATAATCGCCCGGCTTATATTCTGCTAAAAACTCCCGTTCTGTTAATCCATTTACATCTACTTTATTCATGTGTTTAACTCCTATAATTACTTTCTGCGTTTCTTATATTTACTTTATGTGCTTATTATAGTAACTCTTAGTAACTATGTCAAGTGCTTTATAGAATTAAATATAATTTTTGCAAATTTATTATGCTTCCACAACCTGTCTGCAGGAGATGCTAATATATAAGCTCAAAAAAAGGGGATGTGAAAAAACTCGATTGAGTTTTTTCACATCCTCTTCCATTTTCTGTGTTTCATGTGCATAAATCTACAGTATCTAAACAGCTTCGCTATACATCAGGCAATTTCTTCGGAGTTACGCTTTATCTGGTTCACTATCTCCATTATCTGTTTTGCGGTACTCATATCATCTTTGAAAAGAGTTGTGATACTTCCAACTGATTTAAATGGTTCACCCATCAATACTTTATTATCTTCGATATTTCCATTTGCTACTATATAGTCCACTATCAGATTTACGAATCTCATCTGATTTATGTTCAAGCGCTCTTCTGACATAAAACAACTGAAGGCTTCGTTTACTGCCGCTCTATCTACACCGACTATTTTTCGTACTAATCTGCCTATCGGTGTCTCTCCGTATTCCTTTATATAATCTTCCTTTGAACCAAGCTCAGTCCACAGAATTCGTTCCAATTCCCTTAGATCCGTTTCTGTCAGCTTTTTGTTGTTTTTCAGCTTATACACTGACAATTTGTCACTATGCTCTTTCAGGTAAAATTCGACTTTTTTACGATAATTTTTCAAGTCATTTCCGCCATATAAAGGTTCACCCGGTGTACCATCTGTTATAGAGTCCGTGAAATTTGTATAGTATATTGGCCGTACCTGTCTGTCAAGGTACTGCAACAGACCTCTTAAAGCTTCTCTTACTGTATCAAGCTCTATTATAGTGACTTTATCCCAAAATTCATTTGTCTGGACCTTTTCGATAATCTCCTTTTTCTTTTCCACCTGTGGGATTGAGTATTTGGCAGACAGCTTTTCTGCGGTCTGAACCACTATATTCACCGGACTTTGTATGCTTTTGCTTTGCAGCAGTCCAAGATCTATACTGTATACCAGATAGTCAAATCTTCGTGCCAGCTCATCTTCCTTTTTAGGCCTGATAAGAGGTGCAATATGCTCCCTGATATCCGAAATCTCTATTGTCTCAAGATTATCCCACGATGATGAAGCCCTGAAAAACTCTACATAACGCAGATGTCTTTTCACCATAAAGCTATCGTCATTTAAGCTAATTACATCTTCCTTTAAATCATCCACAAGACTTTTTCTGTAATCTGCGTATATCTCATCACCACTGTATACCGGTGCCTGAAGCTCTCTGACAATCTGGGCTTTTGTGTTATATATTTTCTCATTGAGTGATTCTGTTATACCATTCTCCGCTCCATTTTTGTTCACGCGGAAATATTCAAAATTGTTACAGAAATCAAATATAAGAAATCTTTCTTTGTCCATACCCTCTCCAAGCAGATTAGGGCAAAGCCTGGTTCCCCTTCCAATCATCTGCCAGAACTTGGCATAGCTTTTTACCTTCTTAAAAAATACAAGATTCAAAATCTCCGGAATATCTATTCCTGTGTCGAGCATATCAACAGATACTGCTATCTGTGGCATTTTATCACTTGTGCTAAACTCATCTATCAATGAATCACTGTACTTTATACTATAATCTATCCGCTTTATGAAGTCTCCTCCATATTCCGGAAAAAGCTTATTGAAACGCTTGACTATTGCCTGCGCATGCAAAGAGTTTTTGGCAAAAATTATTGTCTTGCCAAGCTTGTCTCCACCCTCAATTTTTAAGCCCTTTTCCATAAGCTCTCTTAAAACCTTATCAATTGTATCCGCGTTAAAAAGCCATGTATTTACGGCCTCTCCTGATATATCATCACCTACAGTGTCATCATCAGAAAATGTATCCTCATACTCTTCTTTTTCCTCATCTGACAGCTCATCATAGTGAATACCGCTTTCCATTATTTTTGACTTATATTCCAGTGTAGAATAATTGACCAGATAGCCCTCTTCCACCGCTTTTTCAAGCTCATACGCAAATGTCGGAACTCCTCTTTCAAGGTCAAAGACTCCATATGTGTTTTTGTCGATTTCATTTTTTGGAGTGGCAGTCATACCAAGTAACATCGCATCAAAATACTCAAATATTTCCTGATATTTTTTGTAAATGCTGCGGTGTACTTCATCGCAGATTATGAGCTGAAAATGCCCCGGACTAAAGAGCTTCTCACCATATTTGTTTTTCCTCTCATCTATGGCATTCATCATCGTCGGATATGTAGAAAAAATCATCCTGCATGACTCAGGGTCGTCTTTATTGTCAAGCAGATTACAGCATGATAAATCAGGAAGCAGATTCGTATAATTGTTTTTTGCCTGCTTCACAAGAGCTTTTCTGTCTGCGAGGAACAGAATATTTTTCACATAATTGTGACGCCTTAATACATCAACAATACTAATGCTCACTCTTGTCTTTCCTGAACCTGTGGCCTGCACTATAAGCATCTTGCGGTGCTTATTTGTGATGGCATCACAGACTGCGGTTACAGCCTCTTTCTGATACGGTCTGTTGGTAATATCATCGCTTATCCGTATATTTTCAAGCGGAATCCTCGAAGTGCGTCCATCCATCTCAAGCTGCAGCTCTTCCTGTGTGAAAAAGCCTGAAACCTCACGCCTTGGATATCCCATATAATCATTCGTATAGAAAAATTCAAATCCATTTGTTATGAAAATAAGAGGGCGTCTATTGTATTTATTCTGCAAACAGTCAGCATACAGCTTCGCCTGCTGGCTTCCTACCATAGCATCCACAGAAGCCTTTTTAGCCTCCACTACAGCAAGTGGCAGATTATCCTTTCCCCAAAGAACATAATCCACATACCCTGTTCCTGTGCTGTTTGGCATTCCTGTAACCGGCTCCTCCTCCGTGACATTTCTGCCAATAACCCCATCCTGCCTCCTTTAAGGCAACATCTATATATCTCTTGCGGGTTTCTGCCTCGCTTATCGTATCTACATGGAACTCCCTTGTCTTTACATTCTGACTACGCTTCTTTGCCATCTGCTCGCGGAGCTCTTCATTCTCCTTCAATACGCTCTCGAGCTTTTTATCCTTACTGCTTAAGCCCTCATACAGCTTCATGAGCTCATCAGCCTTTATACGCTTTTCATTACCGCTTGCAAGAATCGACTCATCATATGTCTTCTCATCGTATTCCCTCGAATATGAATAATCAATCCAATCGCAAAACTCAAACAAATCACGAAGCGCTATTATTGCTTCATCCCTGCCTATATTGTTGTTGGTATGAACTGCAACATTTCCCAAATGAATAGTATATTTGAGCATTGGAAACAGCCTTGGCTCAATTATCCTCCTAAACGTCGGCTCATGAATGAGACTTGATACATTATCTCTGTACGGAAGCGAAAGCTCCGCGTCGTATGAGAAAACAAACCTCACTGCAAGCTCAAGTGCACGCCTCGACAAAATGGCACAAGTAGCCGGTGAAATGGATAAACTTTTTTCTGCTTCAACTGCCTGCTTTGCAAAATCTGCGTATTCTTCTTTCTTTAAAAGGTAATCAAAATTTGTTTCCATGTAATCACCCCTTTTATCTTTCTACAAGCACTTTGCATCTCTTCCTGCAAAATGCAATTCCATAATACATGATATTCTGTCTGTCATTATTTAACAGATATTCCTGATATCTTCTATCCTTTATCTGTTTCAGAGCTTTTTCACAGGATTTTTCCATAGCTTTAAAATCTTTTGTGTATTTAAGCTCTGCAATAATTCCTTCATCCGGATCATCTGTCTCCACAATAATATCTGCAAAGCCCTCTCCTGCCTCAACATTTGACTTTACCAGCCAGTCCTCATTGCCACTCAAAATGCCAATAAGCAGATTATGATAGGAGCTTTCCTTTTCCTCATTTCTCGCTTTTGTGTCAAAAACGCTCACCGAATTGCTCAGCACCTTGTTTAAATACATTTCCATTATCTGTGTATTTCCATCTTTGAAAGCCTTCCAAAAGTCCTGCAACTGCTCGGTATTGGAAAATATTTTATTTCTAAACCACTCCTGTATCTGCAGCTTAAATACTTCTTTAATCTCCTTGTTCGGAATTACAAGGTTATATTTTTTGTCCTCACTTATCTTTGTATATGTCAGATAACCTGTTGTAAACAGAACACTCCATAGATTATCAATATTATTGTCTATTTCGTCATAGGTCATATCCAGACGGATTTGCTTGTCTATGGCTTCTCCCGCGATCAAACGCTCAATTTCATCTCTGGTTGTCTTACCAGCCTTATCTATAAACCTCTTAACAAGCTCATTTCCGCTTGTATTAATCCAATACGCTTCCGGTCCAGCCATTGGATCATCTTTTATTCTGTCAACATGATTGATTACATCCCACGGACAATATACATCAACATTTCCGAAATGATAACCATCATACCATTCCTTTGTCTCTGCAAACCTGTTTTCCATATGATAAAATTCCAGCAAACGCTCTACTTCCTCATCCGTAAAGCCAAAGTGTTCATCAAATCTTGTATCCGTAATAGATAAAATCTTGAAATTATTTAATCCTGTAAAAATACTTTCTTTTGAAACACGAAGACAACCTGTTAAGACAGCAAAATCCAATGCCTCATTTGTCTTTAATGCTTTTCCGAATATGGCACGTATCAAAGAAACCATCTCTTTATAATAGCCGTTCTGAAATGCCTTATCCAGTGGAACATCATATTCATCTATTAAAATAACCGTTTTTCTGCAATGGTGCTTATATAACAGCTCAGATAAAGTTTGAAGCGAAGCATACAGTGCCTCATCTCTCATTTCATATCTGCCATCCTCTAATCGGATTAAAGAAGCATACGCCGACTTATCGTCAATGTCCAGCCTGTCACTCTGCTTCAAATATGCAAATCTCTTAGCTTCCTTTGCAATTATCTCTATCATCTGATACTTTGCAGCTTGAAAATCTAGTCCTTCCACATTCTTTAAAGATAGAAATATCACAGGATACTTGCCCATATTATCATCACACAGTTTTTTGTTGTGCGATATATAAAGACCATCAAATAATTCAGAAGCTGCTCCAATTTCAAAGAAAGATTTGAGCATACTCATGTTTAGAGTCTTGCCAAAACGACGCGGTCTGGTAAAAAGGTTGACTTTTCCCCGGCTGTCAACCAACTGTTCAATAAGCTTTGTCTTATCGACATAGTAATATCCGTCTGAACGGATTTCCTCAAAGTTCTCTATTCCCACCGGTAGTTTAAGTGATTCAGTCATGCATGCTCATCTCCTTCCCTGATAAAAATAAGTGTGTAAATATAGGTTTATTATAGCATATATTGGTGCGAAGGTCATAGTATCAAATTTTGATTTGTCGACTTGTTTGACGAAGTCGGAAAACTGTTCCTGCAAATCCATCGGTGGAATAATAAACTCTTTTTCCTCAAGCTTCGATTTAGACAATATACCTTTTAATGCCATATTTATATCTTCCACAAGATAATCCTTGGACATCTGAAACAGCACATACAAAAACAGAATATTGTATTGTTCAGGTACTACTGCATTAATCTGCTGGTTAAATGCCACTGTTCTATCTGTAATGCAAACTCTACCAATACTTGCTATACTTCCAGCAATACAAGCCATAAGAATAGAATCCTTTTCAACTGTACGTCCAACATTCATACCCTTTTCAGACAAACTCTCTGTCGCTTGAGTTGGATTAAGAATTCCAGAAACAATATTATCTGTCTTTATCCATTCTATATAATCACCATAATATTCTTCTATTGCTCGTGAAGGTGTATTGCCAGTAATAACTTTGCACGTATCTTTTAACCTCTTCTTCTCGAATCCAAACGGATTACTTCTATGGTCTCCAAACATCTCGACAAATCGGGCCTTGATTAACTCATCTAAAAGCTTTAATTCCCGTTTTCTTTCCTTAATAACCATTAAAACCTTATCCAAATTAATTGCTATCTCTATCTGTTTTTTTAATGGTGGATATGGAATTTCAGTTGCATCAAAATCCCTTTTAACTATATGTTTCATTGTAGCACCATGTGTTTTTTTCCCCATATCATTCAACTTATATCGAACAGCATATACAAAATAAGATTTATCAATATCAACCTTATCAAATTTCACTTTAAAAATATGTTGATTCAATAAAGCCTTTCCTCCATTCCACACATATACCCCAAGACTAGCAGACCATGAAATCAATACATCGCCATCATTTATTTCTATTTTTTTTGGATATTTGCCATTATAAAAACCTAAATCATATGAGTTACCTGTCAAATCTTGAATACGAATAATTTGTAATCCTTCTTCTCCTCTATCCTCTGGCTTAAATGCATAGCCATTAATGTATGTAGCCACATCGCCAAGTTTAATGATATCTTTAGCCATTTACTTTCACCTTTCAATATCCACCATTCTTACTCACATGCATGTAAACATGATTCAAGACACAAAAATAACCACCTCACTGATCTGGTAAACTGTGGCGGTTATTTGCAATCAATACATAATCCGGCTGACTCTCTATCTGTAGCACTTCTTTTGTATTATGCTAACATCTAATCGCCTTTTTGTCTAACATGCATTCTATTTATCAAGAATTTTACAAACACGAATTTGCTTTTACACATCCAACAGTTTCTTAAGCTCTGCCAGTTCAC
>ERZ1026915.714-NODE-714-length-16344-cov-7.901836_pt1 | contig 16344 bp, 18 predicted proteins | sample MGYA00519466_ERZ1026915 | MGnify/ENA primary metagenome ERZ1026915 (study PRJEB26926, sample SAMN06164884) | human gut metagenome | biome: ENVO:00009003; feature: ENVO:2100002; material: ENVO:00002003 | host: Homo sapiens | place: USA | collected 2012 ... | reverse complement strand
CCAAGGGGAGTCTACAGCCCTTGGCGGACTTCGCGGAGGAATCCAGGGAGTTCAACCTCAAGTACCTAAAGCGCTATATGCCGTGGCTGCTGAAATAGAAACAGCATACACCCGATCATTGTAAAAGGGGGCTTTGGCATGGACGCGGCTGTGGAAAAGGAAATTGTACGGAGGTACTTCTCAAAGGCGCGCCAGGACCGCGCTTTATACGCTCTGCAATCATCAAAAAGGCATTCATACATCTGGAAGCTGGACGAGTCATTTTTCAGGCGCACCGGCCGCCAGGAGTTCTCTCCCGGAAGTGATATCCGTTCGGAGCTGAAAAGACAGGGGTGCGGCAGGTTGTGCTATGTGATTTCAATCGAAGAATCCATCGACGGGACCTACGCTCCCGTTGAGGATGCGATCCAATCGACCATTGGAAACGGCCCTGCGCTGATGGTTTTCAATGAGGCCAACCTGGCTTATTTTGAGGGCGAGCACGAAATCGGCTCAAAGACAAAAAGATTTCTTATCCGGGCTTTAAGCCGCGATGGGTGAGTTTTTACCGCCTGCACCGGTGAATGGATTTGAAGGAGATACATGTATGAGAAATCCGTATTTGAAGGAAATGAATACCTTTATGACCCTGCACTGGAAGGACACCTTGGAGGAGAACGGCTTTACCCCTATCCGGGATTCCACAGAGTGGGTGCGGCTGACGGATAATCAAATTATGCAGATCATCCTTTGTTCTGGATATACACTGCCAGAAATTCTCTTCTACTCGCAGACCCTGTCGGAGTACATGTGGTGCAATTATCGCAGCCAGATGAATATGACATATTATGCGGAGAATCATTATGCACACGCTGCATGGTGTAAACAAGAAGATCCGAAAAAATGCAGGGATGTAGATCCAAGGATATCAAACGATGTGGATCTTCAAATGCAGTACACGCTAAAAGTCTTGAACACAATTCAAACACCTCACGATATTCTTTCTTATCGTTGTGAAAGAGAACTTGTTCATCCTATACGTCCTTGTCTTTGGTATGAGGCGGGCGATATACAAGGAACATGGCATGTACTGGAGAATGTCAAGTGCCCTACTTCCTATTACTTTCAGGGAGATGTTCCTCCGGAAAAGCTGAAACGGGACTATTGGCGGGTGTGGGAACCCATGACGGCCTTCGTAGCCCGGGACTGCCTGGCCACGGGAAGTCTACAGCCCTTGGCGGACTTCGCGGAGGAATCCAGGGAGTTCAACCTCAAGTACCTGAAGCGCTATATGCCGTGGCTACTCCAATAACCATGCCGCGAACCCTCTGATACTGATTCTTGATTAAAAGATTTAATCAAGAATCACGTGTGCTACGCACACTCGCATCGTGCGAAAGCACGCTGCGCCGTCTCATGCAGAATCTGACGCGCCCTTGGCGCTATAAAAAGCTTTTCAAGCTTTTTAACAGATTCTAGTATGATATAACACAACCCCCTCCGGCATTGCCGGAGGGGGTTCGTTTATTCCAGAATCAGCCAGTTGTCCTGCCGCTCCGTGACGTAGCCCACCTGGGCCGCGGCGGGGATGGCATCCCGCAGCTCCCGCAGGCAGGCCGCCGCGTCGGCGGGGTCCACCGCCATCAGCAGGCCGCCGCTGGTCTGTGGGTCGTACAGCAGATCCTGCATGGTGCGGCTGACGTTCCCCCGGACGGTGACGCCCTTTTCGGCGTAATCCCGGTTGCGGTAGGCCCCGGCAGGAATCAGGCCCATGGCCGCTAGGTCCCAGGCCTCCGGGTGGAAGGGGACGTTCCCGCTCTGGATGTGCACGGTGCAGCCGCTGCCCTGGGCCATCTCGAAGCTGTGGCCCAGCAGGGCGAAGCCCGTCACGTCGGTGCAGCTGTGGACCCGGTATTTCACCATAATGTCCCGGGCGGTGCGGTTCAGGGCGGCCATCTGGCGATAGATCCGGTCCATCACCGCAGGCTCCGCCAGCCCCGCCTTGGCGGCGGTGGTCAGCACGCCCACGCCCAAAGGCTTGGTCAGCAGCAGGACGTCCCCGGGCCGGGCCCCGCTGTTGGTCAGGATGCGCCGGGGGTCCACGAACCCCGACACCGCCAGCCCATAAATGGGCTCCGCCCCGTGGATGGTGTGGCCGCCGGTGATGATGGCCCCGGCCTCATAGGCCTTGTCATACCCGCCCCGCAGCAGCTCCTGCACCATGTCCTGGGTCATGGACTCCGGCAGGCACAGGATGTTCAGGGCCAGCTTGGGCTCCCCGCCCATGGCGTACACATCGCTGATGGCGTTGGCCGCGGCGATCTGTCCATACAGGAAGGGATCGTCCACAATAGGCGGGAAAAAGTCCGTGGTCTGCACCAGGGCCGTGTGCTCGTCCAGGTAATACACGCTGGCGTCGTCGGATTTGTCGTACCCCACCAGCAGCCGAGGGTCCGAATGGGTCCGGAACCCGTCCAGCAGCTTCACCAGGGTCCCGGCCCCCACCTTGGCCCCGCATCCGGCGCAGGAGGCCAGCTTGGTCAGCTTCACTTCTGTTTCCATGGTCATTCCTCCGTCCGTTGATAAACCGGCGTATAGCTCCGCCCGTCCCAGGCGGCAATGCGCTCCACGTCTCCGGCGGCCTCGCCCTGGGGCTCCAGCCACCGCCCCTCACACCGCACGCAGGTGCCGCAGCTGCTGCTGAGATTCCGGGGCACCGGCATCACCCGGCACTCGATCCCCTGCTCCCGGCACAGCTGCTGATACCGCATGGCGCCGAAGTGAGAAAAAAACGTTGCGAAATAGGTCATTTGGTAAAGGTCAGCGTCCATTCGCCGCCGTTTTCCTGCACCTGGACCTGATAGCCCTGGTGCTGGGCATAGCGGGTGGTGTTCTCCCGGGAAGCGTGGTTGTCCACCAGGATCTGATAGGCGGCCTCGCCGCTCTGCATAGCCGCCCGCAGCAGCACCACGGGCTCGGGGCAGGACAGCCCCCGTGCGTCGATGACTTTCATGTTGTCTCCTCCTTATGCTTTCTTCCGGAAGGTGTTCAGGCAGCCGATGGCGGCCACCACGGCCAGACCGATGACCACGGCGATCTTGCCGTTGGCGGTGGGGCCCTCCGCGCTGGAGGCCAGGCCGAAGTTATGGGCAAAGGCAGCGCCCACGATCAGGCCCAGCACCGTCACGGCGCTGTCGGAGCTGCCCTCGCCGGAGAGCACCAGCTGGCGCAGGGGGCAGCCGCCCAGCAGCACGCAGCCAAAGCCCACCAGCACCATGCCCAGGCAGTTCCACAGGCCGTCGGTATGGGCGATGGGCTGGCCCTCAAAGGCCAGGTGGAAATAGGTGCCGTCGGTGGCGCCGGTGAGGATCAGGTTGCACACCAGGGCGCTGATCAGGATGGCGCCGAAGCCCATCAGCAGCTTGGGCTCCCGGAACAGCACCACGTCACGGATGCCGCCCACCATGCACAGGCGGGTCCGCTGGGCCAGAGCGCCCACGATCAGGCCCGCCGCCAGGCTGATGAGCACGGCAGCGTGCTTGGCGCCGGGGCCGCCGCCGGCCTCGGTGAAGTAGATGAAGGCGGGAGCCGCCACCAGCAGGATAAACACCACCACCTGGATGGCCGGGAACAGGAAGCCCTCCAGCCTGGCCATGGAATAGGAGCGCTTCAGGGAATAGCCCTTCTTCAGGAAGAACACGCCCGCCAGAATGCCCAGCACGAAGCCAAGCCCGCCCAGCAGAGCGTTCAGGTCGCCGCCGGCCAGGCGCAGGATCATGCGGAAGGGGCAGCCCAGGAACATCAGGCAGCCGATCATCACGAAAAAGCCCAGCACGAAGCGGGTCAGGGGCGCGCTGCCGCCCTTGGCGGAGAACTCACCCTTGAACAGGGCGATGCCGAAGCTGCCCAGCACCAGGCCGATGATCTCCGGCCGGATATACTGCACGGCGGCGGCCCGGTGCAGGCCCAGGCCGCCTGCGGTATCCCGCAGGAAGCAGGCGATGCAGAAGCCCATGTTGGCAGGGTTGCCGAAAAAGACCAGCAGCGACGCAATGACGCCGATGATCAGGCCCGCAATGACAATATGCAGGCGCTCACGTTTGATGTTCATTTGGAAAAATACCTCTCTCTCTTGAAAAATTCCAACAGACATTGTATCATATAATAATAGTTTATGTCTACCATTATTTTTTTGAAAATACAACGTATCGTTTCGGGAGGGACCCATATGGAGCCGATTTATCTGGACAACGCCAGCACCAGCTTCCCCAAGCCGCCCCAGGTGGCCCAGGCCATGTTCGACTATGTCACCGGCTGTGGCTGCAACATCGGCCGGGGCGGCTATGAGGGGGCGTATCAGGCGGAGGAGACGGTGCTGCGCACCCGCCAGCAGCTGTGCCGCCTGTTCCACGGGCCGGACAGCCGGTGCGTGGTGTTCACCAAGAACATCACCGAAAGCCTGAACGTCCTGCTGAAGGGCCTGCTGCGGCCCGGGGACCATGTGCTGGTGTCCGCCATGGAGCACAACGCCGTCATGCGTCCCCTGACCCAATTGACCCGCCGGGGCGTCACCTTCGACCGGATCCCCTGCCGCCCGGACGGCACGCTGATGACGGAGCGCCTTCCCGGCCTGCTGCGGGAGAACACCCGGGCGGTGGTGATGCTCCACGCCAGCAACGTCTGCGGCACCCTGCTTCCGGCGGCAGAGGTGGGGGCCTTCTGCCGGGAAAACGGCCTGCTGTTCCTGCTGGACACCGCCCAGACCGCCGGGGCCTTCCCCATCGACATGGAGGCCATGGGGGCAGACGCCCTGGCCTTCACCGGCCACAAGGGGCTGATGGGTCCCCAGGGCACCGGGGGCTTCCTGCTGCGGCCGGAGCTGGCCGCGGAGCTGGAGCCGCTGCTGTCCGGCGGCACCGGCAGCGCCAGCCACTCCGAGGAGGTGCCGTCCTTCCTGCCGGACCGGTTCGAGGCCGGGACCCTGAACCTGCCGGGGATCATGGGCCTTCACGCGGCCCTGACCTGGCTGGAGGAAACCGGCATCGACGCCATCCGGGCCCATGAGCAGGCTCTGACGGACCGGTTCCTCCGGGGGGCGGTGTCCATCCCCAATCTGCGGCTGGTGGGTCTGGCCGGGGCGGAAAACCGGGCCGCCGTGGTGCCGGTGGTGCCGGAGAACACGGACCCGGCCTTTGTGGCCGACGCCCTGGGCCGGGAATTTGGCATCCAGGTGCGGGTGGGGCTGCACTGCGCCCCCAACGCCCACAGGACCCTGGGCACCTTCCCCACCGGGGCCATCCGCTTCTCCTTCGGGCCTTACAACACCCCCGGCCAGGTGGACCGGGCCCTGGAGGCCCTAGACGCCCTGTGCCGCCGGACCGTGTGGCTGTGACCCCTATAAAACAGGACCTCCTGCCGCAGCAGGAGGTCCTGTCAGCTTGTCAAAAACGCGCCCCGGGGGCGCATTTTTTGTTTTATCCCATCCACCGCCCCAGGGCCACGAACAGGCAGCCCAGCAGGAAGAACCCCGCCAGCACCGCCGCGACGCTGAGGCAAAACTTTTTCACCCCCAGCTTCTCCGGGTCCATGAAGGTGTAGGGGTACAGCAGCTTCGTGTGGCCGATGGGCCGCCCCGTCCTGGCCCGCAGCATGGCATACGCGAAGTACGCCAGGGGCAGCACCAGCCACCGGGCGGCGGAGGCCGCGGTCAGCCCCGCCTTGTTCCCCCACAGAAGCCACTGCCCCACCACCAGCCACGGCGTCCCGTAGTGGACGCACAGGTTCCCGAAGCTGCCGCCGAAGTCGGCGAATTTCTTCCCCCGGCGCCTGGCGTCCGGCACCAGCACAAAGTGATAGATCAGGTGCGTCACATAGATGCACAGCGTCATGGCCAGGGCCACGCCGCTGCCGGTCAGCAGCCGCCGCACCGCCCCCTCCGGCACCGCCGCCAGGGCCAGCTCATACACCAGCACCAGCAGATTGCTGAGATTGGTGTAAAAGCAGAACATCCCCGGCCGGATGTGTCCCGTCTCCAGCAGGGTGGAGTGCAGCAGCAGACCCGCCGCCCCCAGCAGGAAAATGCCCGCCGCCGAAAGCCGCAGTCCCATGTCCGCCGCCTCCTCTCACAGGCGGAAGGCGGCGCAGTCCACCTTCCCGTCCTCTAAGGTGATGACCCCATAGGTCCGCCGGACGCTGGGGCCGATGCACCCGGGATTCATCACCCAGAAATCGCCGCTGCGGTCCACCACCGGCTGGTGGGTGTGGCCGAACAGCAGGATGTCCGCCCCGCACTCCCGGGCGGCGTACATGGCCGCCATGGGGCCGGACTTCACATGCCGGGTGTGGCCGTGCATCATCAGGATGCGGACGCCGCCCAGCTCCGTCAGCCGCTCCGGCTGGTCCGCGCTGCCATAGTCGCAGTTGCCGGGCACCCCCAGCAGCGGGATCCGGGGATACAGCCGCCCCAGCCGGTCCGCGTCCCGGGCGCAGTCCCCCAGATGGAGGATGGCCTGGGGCTGCACCAGCTCCACGCACTGCTGCATAGGGTCCACGCACCCGTGGGAATCGGATAAAACCAGTATACGCATAGCACATACCCTTTCCACGCTTGTTTTCTGCTATTTTACCACACTTCCCCGGGGATTTCCAGTCTCCCCCGGAAGCCGTTGACTTCTCCCGGGAAATATGTTATATATAATGTAACAGGATAATTGTAAAATAGTGCGTTTTGCAGAAAGGAAACGATTTATGCGTATGATATTCCGTGATTTTGCGGATAGCTCCGCAAGCAAAGCCTCCGTTATTTGGGCAAGACGCACCCCCGCACTTTCTCCCGGCGCATAGGCGGCTGCGCCGTATTCCGTCTGTGCGCCTGCCGCAGCCCATACGGTCAAAATCAGATCAGGAGGTAACGAGCATGAAAAAATTTCTATCCGCGCTTTTAGCGGCGCTTCTGCTGCTGTCCGCAACAGCCTGCGCGGCCCACGAGCCCGTTCTGCCCCCCAGCCGGTGGGGGGAGGGAGAGGCCCAAGGAATGCTGCCCCACACCTACTCCCTGTCGGAGGCCTATGACGCCGCAGAGGTGGTTGCCCTTGTTACGGTGGGGGATTGGCTGGAGGAGGAGCTGATCACCGGGCGAACCTTTTTCCGGACAACGGTCCAAAAAGTGTACAAGGGGGATATCCCCCATGAGTTTGTCCTGGCCCAGGAGGGCTGCTCCACCTGGACCTACCGAAATTATCCCGTATTCACCTATGGCAATCAGCTGCTGCTGTTCTTGATCAAATACGATGTGTCCATGTACCGGGATACCTACGACCTGGTGGAGTATCCGGACGCCTATGAGCTGATAAACACGTATTCCACGGTGATGTATGTGACCCAGGACGACAGCGGCATGTCCTACGTTCTGGACGCCCTGGGCATGATGACCCAATGGAGTCAGATCAATCAGCCCGCCGATTGCCCGGCCGTTGCGCACCCGGGGCAGGAGCAGCTTCTTCAGATCAGGGACAATCTGACAAAGCAGGACCCGGTTCTGGCTGCCATTGCGCCCTCCCAGGCCGACCCGGACCGGCCGGTTGCGTCCTCCGGCGACCTCTATCGTCTGACCGACCTGGAGGACTATTTCGCGCGCCTGTCCGCCGGCTAAACGCAAAAAAGGAGAATCACGAGCATGAAGAAAATTCTGTCCGCGCTTCTGGCGGCCCTGATGCTGCTGTCCGTAACGGCCTGCGCGGCCCACGAGCCCGTCCTGCCCCCCAGCCGGTGGGGGGAGATGCAGATCAATTCCATGTTTGAGCGCTGCTATTCCGTGTCCGACGCCTTCCGGGAGGCGGACGCCGTGGCCCGGGTCAAGGTAGGCGACTGGCAGGGGGAGGACCTGCGCAATTGGGTCACGTTCTTTGACGCGTCGATTCAGGAGTCCTACAAGGGCGACCTTCCCCGGAGCTTCACCCTGGTGCAGGGCGGCTGTTCCGAGGCGACCTCTCCCGACTATCCCCTGTTTACCAGCGGAACCGAGCTTCTGGTTTTCCTGCGGGATTATGACGGCAGCGGGGAAAAATATCACCCCATCACCGACTATAACACGGTGCTGTATGTCGTGTATGACGAAGCCGGAGACCGGTATTTCCTGGACAGCTTCGGCACCATGAGCGCCCAGGACACCTGTGTTCCCGGCAGGACCACGCTGGACAGCGCACAGCTTGCGGAAATGACGGCGGATGCCGATCCGGTGCTGGCCGAAGCGATTTCCTCCCAGGCCAAGGACTGCGACGGCAACTGCTGCGCTTACGCGGAATCCGCCCTGGAGGACTATTTCTCCGATCTGGCAAAGCAATAAGGCTTGCTGGCGATCGCGCCCCATCCCGCCGAATAAAAAAGCACCCGCCCGCCGGACCTCCGGCAGGCGAGTTTTTTCAGGCTACAGGTTAAAGGAGCCCGGCACGCGCCGGACTCCTCTTGTTTATTAACCCAGCGCCCAGGCCTTCACATCGCTGCCGTCGGGGTCGGCGATGCGCAGGCCCGCCGTTACGTCCACCCCGGGCGCCGCCGCCCGGATATCCGCCACCGACGTCTCGATGCCGCTGCTGCCGCTGGTGCAGAAGGGCCGGATGGTTTTCCCGGTCAGGTCATAGGTATCCAGGAAGGTGTTGATGATCCGGGGCGCGGTCCCCCACCAGATGGGATAGCCCAGATAGATGGTGCCGTACTGGGACAGGTCCAGGGGCTGGCCCGCGATCCGGGGCCGGGCGGCGGGGTCCTTCTGCTCCTGGCTGGCCCGGCAGGCATCGTTGTTATAGCTCAGGTCCTGGCTGGTGTAGGGCTGCTCCGGGGTCAGCTCATACAGGTCCGCCCCGGTCATGTCACGGATGCGCTCTGCCGCCGTCCGGGTGTTGCCGGTGCAGGAAAAATAGATCACCGCCACCCGGGTGCCGGCCCAGCCGCTGCCGGTACTGCCGGTGGTATTTCCGCCGTTTCCGGCATTTCCGGTACTGCCTGCACCGCCGGGCACACCGGTACTGCCGCCGGGATTTTCCGCCGGGCCGCTTCCCGGGTCCGTGGCCCCGGGGGTCACCGTGGGACTATCTCCGCCGGGGGCCACCTCCGTCTGCTTCTTTCCGCAGGCAAACAGGGCGCAGGCCATGCACAGGGCTAAAATCAGGGCAAAAACACGCTTCATGGGGCTTTTCCTCCTTATTTCCGTGGTATTTCCGTCTTTATTCTTCCTCCTGCTGCACCGCCGTGCCGCCGCCCAGGCCGAAATCGTCGGCCACGGTGGCGCTGTCCCGGCGGAGCATGGTCTCCATGACCCGGATGTCGCTGTCGATGTCCATGGCGTCGGCCCGGTACAGCTCATCCAGCTGCCGCTCGAACCCCGCCACGATGCTGTCCATGGTGCTCTGGATTTTGGCCTTGGCCTGGTTCAGATTCTCGCCGCTGACGCCTGCCTCCTCAAACTCGGCATAGGAGTCCAGCAGCTTCTGGGTGGTGGGCAGATAGTAATTCAGGAAGGTGCTGGCCTTGGCCTTTTTGGCGGGCTCCTTCTCGATGATGCGGAAGATTTTCCCCGCCACCTCCTCCAGCCGGTCAATTTTCTGGCTGAGAACGGGGTCGGCGATGCGGTCGTTGGCCCGGCGGATGTCCCGCAGGACGCCGGAATAGCCCTGCTCCGCCTGGGGCGGCTCCTGGACCTCCTGCTCCTGCTTCTTTTTGCCGAAGAAGGCTTCCGCCGCCTCCGGGGACCGGAACAGCATATCGCTTCCCAGGTCCAGGTAGGCATTTTCGCCCCACAGGCCCTTTTCGATCATGATCTCCAGGTCGTTTTCCACCTTCCGGGAGGACACGTCCGCCGCCTCCGCCAGCTTTTTCAGGGACACCGCCTCCTGCCCGTGGGCACAGGCCAGATACTTGCCGAAGCGGCGGGCCCGGCGGGTCATGACGCCTCCGGCCAGCAGCAGGCCCAGACCTCCGGCAGCCAGGCCCATGGTGGGAAACAGGCTGGCCAGCAGGGCCCAGCTCAGGCCCCCGGTGGCAGCGCCGATGCCCTCCACCAGGGACACCAGCCCCGCAAACAGCAACACCAGGCCCACGATCTTCATGTTCCGGGCGGCTTTTGCGGAATACTGGGGGGTTTTGGTGACCTTCCGCCCGGCGGCGGAAGCCGTCCCGGGACGGGCCTGGGACGGGTTGGGATTTGCCCGGGACACGGCCGGGTCACTGCGGGACACAGTCGACCGGGTGCTCCGGGCGGCATTTTTCCGCCGGGAGTCGTTCCCCAGCACCTTCGACAGCAGCACCGCCAGCCCCGCCGGCCATGCCACGATGAACAGAAAGATGATCAGGATCCAGGACCCCAGATCGTTGTCCTCTTTCCGGGGCGGTCTGGGGGGAGGCGACTGCCGGAACTCCCGGTCCCGGTCGTCATAGGAATAGGCCATCACTGCTCTCCTTTCGGGAGGAGCTTGCGCTTGTTGCCGTGCTCATCCACCACATAGGTATTGTCCAGTTCCCGGGCCAGGTTGCCCACCACCGAGTCGATATACTCCCGGCGCAGGCGCAGCTGCTCCTCCCGTTCCTCCTGGGTCAGGCCCTCCGGCGTTTTCGCCTTGGCGGCCAGCTGGTTGATGCGGGCGATTTTCTTTTCATCCATGATGTGATCTCTCCCTTTTTTATAGATAACGCTTCAGGGTGACGAACACCCTGCCCTTTTTGGTCTGATGGCCGACCTCCTCCAGGACGCATTTCCCCAGGCCCCGGAGGGTCAGGGTGTCGCCCTGGGATACCGGGCGGTCCGGCTTCTGGCAGTCGGTCCAGTTCACCTGGACCCGGCCGGAGGTCACCGCCTCGGCGGCCTTTCCCCGGCTCAGGGAAAAGCCAACGGCCAGCACGCTGTCCAGCCGCAGGGAGGACACCGTGTCGCGGATCTCCTTGGTTTTCTCCTGGGGCGGCGTCAACTGGGTCAGGGGCAGCGGGGCCGTATGGAGCCGCACCCGTCCGGCGTCCGTCCAGTCCGACAGCAGCAGCTCCGCCGCCGGGGCCGTGGCCAGCACGTCGGCCCAGCGGGGAAACACCAGGATATCCCCCAGGGTCTCCCGGGTCAGGCCCAGGGCCATGAGACTGCCCAGAAGGTCCCGGTGGGTCAGGGAATCCTCCTCGTAAAACGAGGCCCGGACCACCCGGACGGCGTCCTCCTCCGGGGCCTCCTGCCACTCCGGCAGGAACCACAGCTGCCGCCGCTGGGCGCCGTCGTACCCGCCCCAGAAGGCGTAGCCCTCCGTCACGGACAGGGCGTTCAGCAGCCGCTGGGCCGCCGCCTGCTCCGCCGGGGACAGAAAGCCCGTCCCCTCCGGCAGATTCCGCCGCCGGCACTGTTCATATTTGTCCCAGACCCGGCCCAGCAGCAATCGCTCATCGCCGTTTGCGGCCAGCCGGTCCAGCATTTCCCGTTTATCCATGGTATTCCCCCAGATTCTGGGTGTGATAGAGTCCGGCATAGGCCCCGTTTGCCGCCAGCAGCTGCTGATGGGTGCCCTGCTCGGCGATGCGGCCGTCCCGGATCACCAGGATGCGGTGGGCGGCCCGGATGGTAGAGAGCCGGTGGGCGATGATGAGGGTGGTGCGGCCCCGGCTCAGCTCGTCGAAGGCGTGCTGGATCTTCGCCTCGGTGATGCTGTCCAGAGCCGAGGTGGCTTCGTCTAAGATCAGGATGGGCGGGTCCTTCAGGAAGATCCGGGCAATGGCCACCCGCTGCTTCTGGCCGCCGGAGAGCAGGGTGCCCCGCTCGCCCACATAGGTGTCGAACCCGTTTGGCATGGCGGCGATGTCGTCATACAGCTCCGCCCGGCGGGCGGCCTCCTCCACCTCCCGGTCGGTGGCCTCGGGTTTTCCGTAGCGGATGTTCTCCCGAATGGTGTCGGCAAACAGGAACACGTCCTGCTGGACGATGCCGATGGACCGGCGCAGGGAGTGCTGGGTCAGGCGGCGCACGTCGGTCCCGTCCACGGATACCACGCCGCTGTCGGGGTCGTAAAACCGGGGCACCAGCTGGCACAGGGTGCTTTTGCCGCCGCCGGAGGGGCCGACAATGGCCACCGTCTCCCCGGGCTGCACCGTCAGGTCCACCCCGTGGAGCACCTCGGGGCTGCCGTCGTCGTAGGAGAAGTGGACATTCTCCAGGGCCACCCGGCCCTGCACCTGCGTCAGCTCCACGGCGTCGGGGGCGTCCTGGATGGTGGGCTCCGTGGCCATCAGCTCGATGAACCGGTGCAGGCCCGCAAAGCCGTTGGAGAACATCTCGGCGAAGTTGGCCAGCTTCCGGACGGGGCTGATGAAGGTGGTGATATACAGGCTGAAGGTGATCAGGTCGATATAGTTCAGCCGGTCCTTCATAATCAGCCAGCCGCCTGCGGCGATCACCGCCACGGACAGCAGGCTGATGAACAGCTCCATGCTGGCGTTGAAAAAGCCCATTTCCTTGTGGAAATTGCGCTTGGAGGTTTTGAACACCTCGTTGGCCCCGTCGAACCGCCGCTGCTGCTGGGCCTCGTTGGCGAAGGCCTTGGTGGTGCGGACGCCGGAGAGGCCGGACTCGATCTCGGCATTGATGGCGCCGGTTTTTTGCTTGGCGGCCCGGGAGGCCTGGGACATCTGGCGGCGGCGGTACAGCACCACCAGCAGGAACACGGGGATGATGCAGCACACCACCAGGGCCAGCCGCCACTGGATGGAGAACATCACCGCCAGCGCCCCCACAATGGTGACAAGCGAGATGAACAGGTCCTCCGGCCCGTGGTGGGCCAGCTCCGTCAGCTCAAACAGGTCCGTGGTCAGGCGGCTCATCAGCTGGCCGGTGCGGTTTTTGTCGTAAAAGTCAAAGCCCAGGTCCTGCATATGGGCGAACAGGTCCCGGCGGATATCGGCCTCCACCAGGATGCCGAAGGTGTGGCCCCAATAGCCCACCACGAAATACAGCCCCGCCCGGAGGACAAAGGCCGCCACCACCAGAGCCATGACCGTAAAGAAAATGGAAAACTGCTTATCCGGCAGCCAGTGGTACATGGCGGTGCGGGAGATCAAGGGGAAGGCCAGGTCGATGACGGCGATCAGGAAGGCGCAGCTGATATCCAGCAGGAACAGGCCCCGGTGGGGGCGGAAATAGGACAGGAAAATGCGCAGCGGTCTGCGGGTCTGGTAATCTTTGGTGGTCATGGTCTCTCTCTTTCTGAAAAAATGGGCACAATTACCCAGTGTGTTGTTATACATAGTATAACACACCGCCCCCCCTGGCGCAAGGCGGTGTTTTGTGTTAATATGTGTTCAAAAGTGAGAAAAATTGCCGTGGGTTTTGGCCCTGCGGTGTGTACTATAGAGTAGAGAGAAACAGGGAGGCGACGGACATGGACGACAAGCAGCTGATGACGCAGATCGCCGCCGGGGACCAGGCGGCCCTGCAGACCCTGCTGCGGCGGCACGGACCGCTGCTGCAATATATCCTGAAACCCATTCTGACAGACCCCCGGGAGCGGGAGGAGTGCCTGGCGGATATCTCCCTGCGCCTGTGGCAGCGGGCCGGGGACTATGCGCCGGAGCGGGGGCAGTTCGTGCCGTGGCTGACGGTGCTGGCCCGGAACATGGCCCTGAACCGGGCCAGGCGGCTGCGGAGGGAGGAGCCCCTGGACGAGACCATGCCCCACGGAGACGGCAGCGCCGAGGAGGCCCTGCTGCAAAAGGACCGGCGGGAGCAGCTTCAGACGGCCATCCGGTCCCTGGGCCGCGAGGAACAGCAGCTGTTCTTCCGGAAGTATTACTACTGCCAATCCACCGCCCAGATCGCCGCAGAGCTGGGCATCACGGAGCGGGCCGCCGAGGGGCGGCTGTACCGCCTGCGGCAGAGACTGCGGAATCTGTTGGGAGGTGACCTGCTGTGACGGACGACATCCGCTTTGACCGGGATATGCAGACCCTGCTGGAGCAGCTGCCGGAGGAGCAGCTGCCGGCGGCCCGGGTGACCCCCTGGCGGCAGGCCATGCGCTGCGTTCTGTGGGGCATCGGACTGACCGGCATCACCCTGAACTTCTGGAATCTGCAGCATCTTCTGCCCATGGTGGGCAACATCCTGCTGGTGCTGGGGTTCCGGACCCTGCGGCAGGAGAACGGCTGCCTGCGCAGCTGCTGGCGGCTGTCCATAGCCCTGGCGGCGCTGCGGGGAGGCTATGCCGTCGTCATGGGCACCGTCCTGTCCCGGCTGGTCCCCTGGCTGGAGACGGCCATAGCCTGGACTCTGGGCATCCTGTTCTGGCTGGTGTGCCTGGGCCTGTGGTGGGGCATGAAGGAGATCGGCCGCAAGGCCGGGCAGGAAAAGCCCTCCGCCAAGGCGGCGGGGGCCCTGGTGCTGTGGTACGGGGCGCTGATCCTCACCGGCCTGCTGGGCCAGACCTTGCAGGGACTGGCGCTATGGCTGCTGCTGGCGCTGTATATCATCATTCTGCGGCAGCTGACCCGGCTGACCCGGGCCCTGGACAACTGCGGCTATGCGGTGGAGGCCGCGCCGGTGCGGCTGGACGGCCGGTGGCTGGCGGGGGGATATCTGGTGCTGGTGCTGGCGGCGGTGCTGCTGGGCCAGGCCCTGGGCCAAAGGCTTCCCATGGACTATAGGCCGCGGCAGGAGCCGTCTCAGACGGCCCAGGCCGTCCGGGACCGGCTGGAGGGGCTGAACCTGCCCCGGGAGCTGCTGGACGACCTGTCGGACGAGGATGTGCTGTCCCTGTCCGGAGTGACCCAGACGGTGTGGATGCAGGAGCCGGTGAAAAAGCCCCTCAGCGGCCGGACCATCCAGTTCTGGCGGGCGGCCCTGCTGACGCCCGGCGATAACGGGCCGGACCGCTGGGCCATCCTGACCTATTTCCAATACGAGGACGGGGAGGACTGGCCCGGGGACACCGACGGACTGTGGCTGGTGCCCCACTACCCTTATGATGCCTATGTGGAGGAAGCCCTCAGCGGGTATATCCTGTATGACGGGCCGGAGGGCGCGATGGCCGCGCCCATGCAGAGCCTGGTCCGGCAGGAACAGGCCCAGTATACCGACTGGCTGTGGCCGGATATTCCGTCCAGCGCCAGCTTGTACCTTTTTGCCGAGTGGTCCCTGCCCCGGAAGGGGGAAAATATCCGGGGCTATCTGCTGTACTGGCGGGAGACCGTGCCGCCGATGGAGAAGAATCCGGTGCAGATGATGGATCAGCCGTATCTGCACCGGCAGATGAAATGGCGGTATCCCTATGCCACGGCCCTGGACCAGCGGAGCATTCCGTATGCCACCCAGAACTTTGAGCCGGGACTATTCATCGTGTATCAGCAGGCGGACGGCACCGTCAGCGCGTACCTTGAATCCGCTGAGCTGGGCTCCATCTCCAAGCGCGGCACTCCCCCGGCGGGGTAAAAAAATCCCCGGTGCTTCGGCACCGGGGATTTTTTTCAGACTGATGTAATTAGTCAGCAGGATTGATAGCGCCGTTGGGGCAGGTATCACTGCAGGTACCGCAGTCCAGGCAGGCGTTAGCATCGATCACATAACGATCGTCACCCTGGGAAATAGCACCCACGGGACAGACGTCAGCGCAAGCGCCGCAGCTGACACAAGCAGAGCCGATCTGATAAGCCATAGTAGCACCTCCATTTAGATTATGAGCATATTGTATCATGAAAATCCAAAATTGCAACCCCCTGTCCGGATGAAATATCCGGAAACTTTCATTTTTCGTGGCGGTTTACAGTCCCGGGACCGGGGATGGCCTTGCGTCCTGTGAAAAAGTATATTATACTGAAAGAAAATTCCGCAGGAGGGCGACGCCATGGAGCACCGGGACCGGCTCTGGCCGGGAGGGTACACATTTCTATACGACGACGGGCTGTTCCGCCCCTCCACGGACACGTTCCTGCTGGGGGCCTTTCCCCGGCTGCGGCGGGGCATGACCGTGTGCGAGCTGGGGGCCGGAACGGGGCTTCTAAGCCTGCTGCTGCTGGCCCGGGAGCCGGAGCTGACGGTCACCGGGGTGGAGCTTCAGCCGCAGGCCTGCGCCCTGTTCCGGCGGACGGCGGAGAAAAACGGCCTTCAGGACCGGCTGCATTGCCTGGAGGGGGACCTGCGGCAGGGACTGCTGCCCCCGGGGCGCTTCCGGCTGGCGGTGGCCAATCCGCCGTATTTCCCGCCCGGTGCCGGGGCCGTGGCCCCGGACGCCGCCCGCCGCACCGCCCGGGCGGAGACGGACTGCACCCTGGCCCAGCTGTGCGCCGCAGCGGCCCGGGCCCTGACCTGGGGCGGCAGCTTCTGTCTGGTGCTGTCTCTTATACACATCTCCGAGC
>ERZ1026915.712-NODE-712-length-16352-cov-7.806099_pt1 | contig 16352 bp, 16 predicted proteins | sample MGYA00519466_ERZ1026915 | MGnify/ENA primary metagenome ERZ1026915 (study PRJEB26926, sample SAMN06164884) | human gut metagenome | biome: ENVO:00009003; feature: ENVO:2100002; material: ENVO:00002003 | host: Homo sapiens | place: USA | collected 2012 ... | reverse complement strand
CAGACCCCATCGACCAGAGCTATTATCTCGAGGTGGGCAGCCCCGGCCTTGGCCGTAAGCTGACCCGCCCGGAGCACTATGAAGCCCTCAAGGGCCAGAAGATCCGGGTAAAGCTCATCCGCCCAAATGCAGACGGCGTGCGTGAGTTTTCCGGTATCCTGACAGGCCGCGAGGGCAGCACCGTTACGGTGAATACCGATGCGGGCGCTGTCACCTTTGAGGTGAACGCCGCATCCGGCGTGAACCTGTGCGACGATGAAGACCTGTTTGACTAACATAGATAGAGAGTAAATTACAGGAGGAACCCGAAAAATGGCAGCAGCGAACAATGAATTTTTTGAAGCTCTCTCCATGCTGGAGCACGAGCGCGGCATCACCGCAGAATACCTGATCGAAAAGATCAAGGCTGCGATCATCATTGCCGTCAAGAAGAACTATGAGGTGGAAGAGGACCACGTGAAGGTGGATATCGACCCCGCCGCAGGCCGCTTTGATGTGGCCCTGATCCAGGACGTTGTGGCCGACGAGGACTGGTACGACGAGCACTCTGAGATCGGCATTACCGAGGCACAGAAGATCCGCAAGAGTTACGAAGTGGGCGACCGCATCGTGACCCCCCTCAAGACCAAGGACTTCGGCCGCATTGCAGCCCAGACCGCAAAGCACGTGATCCGTCAGGGCATCCGCGAGGCTGAGCGCAGCCAGCAGCTGAGCGAGATCCAGTCCCGTGCACACGACATCGTGCAGGCCACCGTTACCCGCGTGGACCCGGAGAAGGGCATCGTTGCTCTGGATCTGGGCAAGGGCGGCGAGGCTATCCTGCCCCACAACGAGCAGGTGCCCGGCGAGGTGTACACCGAGGGCCAGACCCTGCAGGTCTACGTTGTGGACGTGGTCAGCACTGAGCGCGGCCCCCGCGTTATGATCAGCCGCACCCACCCCGGCCTTGTCAAGCGCCTGTTTGAGCTGGAAGTGCCCGAAATTTTTGACGGCACTGTGGAGGTCAAGGCCATCAGCCGCGAGGCCGGTGCCCGCACCAAGATGGCTGTTTGGAGCAAGGACCCCAACGTGAACCCTGTTTCCGCCTGCATCGGCGAGCACGGTGCCCGTGTGGCTGCTGTTGTGGAAAAGCTGGGCGGCGAAAAGATCGACATTGTGAAGTGGAGCGAGGATATCTCCGAGTTCATCTCCGCAGCACTCAGCCCGGCCAAGGTGGTCAAGGTGGAACTGCTGCCCGGCGAGACCCGTTCCTGCCGTGTGACCGTGCCCGACCAGCAGCTGAGCCTTGCCATTGGCAACAAGGGCCAGAACGCACGCCTGTGCGCACGCCTGACCGGCTACAACATTGATATCCGCCCCGAGAGCGGCTATTATGGCGAGGAAGAGCCGAAGAAGGAAGCCGAGACCGACGCCGAGTAATTCCGGCGCAGATGGCCAAAGGAGGGAAACCGGATGGCACAGAAAAAGATCCCTTCCCGCCAGTGCATCGGCTGCATGACCAGCCGCCCCAAAAAGGAGCTGGTGCGTGTGGTGCGTGCACCCAGCGGAGAGATCAGCATTGATCTGGTCGGCAAAAAGCCGGGCCGCGGCGCGTATCTCTGCCCGAACCCCGACTGCCTGACCAAGGCAAAAAAGAAAAAGGCGCTGGAGCGCTGCTTTGAGCAGCCGGTTCCCGCCGAAGTTTACGAGGCTCTGGCCGCACAGCTGGCCGAAGCCGCAAAGGAGGCAGCAGCAAATGGCAAAGAAGAATAACACCCCCGCAAAGCCCAAGCTGCCGCCGGAGGAAGCGCTGTATCAGGCGCTGAGCCTGTGCCGCAAGGCGGGCGCACTGACCATGGGCTTTGATGCCGTGGAAGATGCCTGCGTCAAGAGCAAGGCATGGCTGGTGATGGTGGCAAGCGATGCCAGCACCAAGACCGTGCAGCGCCTCGACTATTCTGTGGGCGATCTGGTGGATGTGATCACCATGCCGCTTACGCAGGATAAACTGGCCGATATCAGCCGCAAGCCTGTGGCTGTTTACGCGGTGACTGACCGCAACCTCGCAAAGCTCTGCTTTGACCGCCTGTCGGACTGCGGAGCAATCAAAAATGAGGAGGATATGACCGAATGATCGTAAAATATAAAGTGAGTGATTTTGCAAAGGACCTGAACCTTTCCGCCAAGAAGGTCCTGGATGAGCTGAACGCCATGGGCAGCACCGGCAAGAAGAACAGCTCCAATCTGGAAGAGAACGAGCTGAACTACCTGCTGGAAAAGTTCAGCAAGGATAACAGCGTGGCAAATCTGGACGAATTCCTGAACAGCGCCAAGGCCGCAAAGGAAGAGCCGAAGCCCACTGAGAAGAAGGCCGAGAAGAAGGCCGAGAAGAAGGCCGAGAAAAAGCCCGAAGCTCCCAAGGCAGAAAAGAAGCCGGAGCAGCCTGCCGCCAAAAAGGCAGAGCCTGCCCAGCAGGATAAAAACGGCAATAAGCATAACGAAAAGAAGAACGAGCAGCACAAGAAGCGCGAGGAAAAGACCGTTTCTCTCAGCGAACTGGCTCGTGAGACCGGTGCCAAGGCATCCGCTGCTCCGGCACAGGCTGTGTCCGTGCGCCGCGAGGACAATCAGGTCACCGTGGATACCCGCACTGTGGATATGAACGTAGACCGCTTCGATGCCCGTTACGATGATCTGGCTTCCACCAAGAACACCGAGAACCGCCGCAAGCCCACCCCGCAGGGCAACAAGCAAAAGTTCACCCAGCGCGGTCAGCGCCAGCGCCAGCAGTTCCAGAAGGGCAAGCGCGAGACCGAGTTCGAGCGTCTGCAGCGCATCCAGCTGGAAAAGGCCCGCAGCGCACAGCTGAAGGTGATGATCCCCGACGAGATCACCGTGGGCGAGCTGGCTGCCCGCCTGAAGCAGCAGGCCGGCAAGGTCATTGCCAAGTTCATGCAGATGGGCGAGATGCACGCCATCAACGATGTGATCGATTTCGATACCGCTTCTCTGCTGGCAGAGGAGTTCCACGCAAAGGTCGAGCACGAGGTGCATGTGACCATCGAGGAGCGCCTGTTCACGCAGGAAGAGGATTCGCAGGAGGATCTGGTGGAGCGTCCCCCGGTTGTCTGCGTCATGGGCCACGTTGACCACGGCAAGACCAGTATTCTGGACGCCATCCGCAAGACCAACGTTACCGCAGGCGAGGCCGGCGGCATCACGCAGGCCATCGGTGCATATCAGGTCAAGGTCAACGACAGCCTCATCACCTTCCTGGATACCCCGGGCCACGAGGCGTTCACCTCCATGCGTGCCCGCGGTGCCAACATGACCGATATTGCAGTTCTGGTGGTTGCTGCCGACGACGGCATCATGCCCCAGACCATCGAGTCCATCAACCACGCCAAGGCTGCAAACGTCAAGATTATCGTGGCAATGAACAAGATGGATAAGCCCACCGCAAACCCCGAGCGCGTGATGGAAGGCCTGACCAAGTACGGCATCATCACCGAGGACTGGGGCGGCGATGTGGCCTGCATCCCGGTGTCTGCCCTGACCGGCATGGGCATCAACGACCTGCTGGAGCGCATTGCTCTGGAAGCTGAGGTCATGGAGCTGAAGGCGAACCCCAACCGCCGCGCCAAGGGTGCGGTCGTCGAGGCCCGTCTGGACAAGGGCCAGGGCCCCATTGCCACCATTCTGGTGCAGAACGGCACCCTGCACTCCGGCGATGTGATCATTGCCGGCACCGCTGTGGGCCGCGTGCGCACCATGCGCAGCGACAAGGGCCAGCTGCTGAGCGATGCCGGCCCCTCTACCCCTGTGGAGATCACCGGCCTGACCGCAGTGCCGGAAGCAGGCGACCTGTTCGAGGCTGTTGAGGACGAGCGTCTGGCCCGTGAGCTGGCCGAACAGCGCGTTGCTGCCGCCAAGGAAAAGCAGTTCTCCTCCTTCCAGAAGGTCACTCTGGATAACCTGTTCAGCCAGATGGCTCAGAACGACATGAAGGAACTGGCCATCGTGGTCAAGGCCGACGTGCAGGGCTCTGCCGAGGCTGTGAAGCAGAGTCTGGAGAAGATCTCCAACGAAGAGGTGCGCGTGCGTGTCATCCATGCCGGTGTCGGTGCCATCAGCAAGTCCGACGTGGATCTGGCCGATGCCTCCAACGCCATCATCATCGGCTTCAACGTCCGCCCGGACAATGTGGCCAAGGAAGAAGCTGCTGCCACCAAGGTGGAAATGCGTATGTACCGCGTCATCTATGATGCCATCAACGATGTCACCGACGCTATGAAGGGCATGCTGGCTCCCAAGTTCCGCGAGGTGTCTCTGGGCGAGCTGCAGGTCCGTCAGGTGTACAAGATCTCCAATGTGGGCACCGTTGCAGGCTGCCGCGTGACCAGCGGCAAGATCACCCGCGACAGCCAGGTGCGCGTGGTGCGTGACGGCATCGTCATTGCCGAGGACGAGATCGCATCCCTGAAGCGCTTCAAGGATGATGCCAAGGAAGTGGCCGAGGGCTACGAGTGCGGCGTTACTCTGGCAAAGTTTGCCGACGTTAAGGAAGGCGACGTGTACGAAGCCTTCAAGATGGAAGAGTACCGCGATTAAGATCTGAAATATCCCTCTCCGTCATTGCTGGCGCAATGCCACCTCCCCCGAGGTGGGAGGTTTGCAGAGAAACGGAACGTTTGCCGTATCCACGCAAAAAGCTCGTCCCTCGGGAGAGCTGCCGAGCGAAGCGAGGCTGAGAGGGTTTTCTTTTATAGGGAGAAATACTATGTCTCAGAAGAATATGGGCCGTCTGGCGCAGGATATGAAGCGCGAGATCATTGCCATCATCGGCAGGCTGAAGGACCCGCGTCTGGAGGGCGGTCTGCTCACCGTCACCCGTCTGGATGTGACCCCTGATCTGGATGTGGCCAAGGTGTATGTGAGCGTGATGGGCCGCGAGGACGGCCCAAAGCCCGCCATCGAGGCACTGAACCGCGCGGCAGGCCATGTGCGCACTGAAGTGAGCAAGAAAATGCACATCCGCAAGGCTCCCCGCTTCATCTTCGTAGAGGATGACGGTGCCGCCTATGCAGCCCACATCAACGAGCTGCTCCGCACGCTGAACGTGAACGGCGACGCTGACACCGAAGCCAGCGCACCGGAGGAGACCGAAGAATAATTCCGCCTGCGGAAAGGATGGATCATGGAATGACAGAACAGTTGAATGTGCAGCAGATGGCCCAGCGCCTGATGACGGCGGACAACATTTTGATTCTGTGTCACAAAAACCCGGATGGCGATACCATTGGCTGCGGCAGCGCGCTGTATTGTGCACTGAAAGCACTGGATAAAAACGTGGCAGTGCTTTGCTCCGATGCCATTCCCAACCGGTATGCGTTTACCAACGCACATATGTTCAAAGGTGAGTTTGAGCCGCAGACGGTGGTAGCGGTGGATGTCGCCAGCGTGCAGCTGTTTGGAGAAAACAACGGTATGACGCAGTTCTCGCGCCATGTGGACCTGTGCATCGACCACCACGCAGGCAACAGCGGCTATGCCGACTTCACCCTGCTCAATGGCAGCGCCGCAGCGGCGGCAGAGCTGCTGTACGAGGTGATCAACGCCATGGGCGTTGCCATTACGCCGCACATTGCAGACTGCCTTTACACCGGCCTTGCAACCGACACCGGCTGCTTCCGGTTCTCTTCCACCACGGCAAACACCCACATCGTGGCGGCAAAGCTCATTGAGGCGGGCTGTCATGTGGAAGAACTGAACACCCTGCTGTTCGATACCAAGCCCCGTGAGCGCATGGAGGCCGAGCGCATTGCCCGCAACCATCTGGAATACTATCTGGATGGCCGGTGCGCGCTCATCTACCTCACCCGGGACGAGATCGAGCAGAGCGGGGTGGACCCGGCCGATCTGGAAGAACTGACCAGCCTGCCTGTGAGCATTGAGGGCGTAAAGGTGGGCCTGACTCTGCGGCAGCAGCCCGGCGGCAGCTACCGCATCAGCGTGCGCACCGCAAAGGGCGTGGACGCCTGCGCCATCGCCCGGCGTCTGGGCGGAGGCGGTCACAGCCGCGCTGCAGGCTGTGAGCTGCTGGGCAATCTGGAAAACGCAAAAAATGCAATTCTGGCAGAGGTGGAAGCCGAGCTGGACGCACCGCAGGAGGAAGCATAAATGCAGGGCATCCTGATCGTTGACAAGCCCATGGACTGGACCAGCTTTGATGTGGTGGCAAAGCTGCGCGGCGTGCTGGGCACCCGCAAGCTGGGCCACAGCGGCACGCTGGACCCCATGGCCACCGGCGTGCTGCCGGTGTTCTGCGGCGGTGCCAGCAAGGCAGTGGACCTGCAGCTGAACCACGATAAAAGCTACCGTGCGGTTTTAAAACTGGGCGCGCGCACCGACACCGGCGATGTGACCGGCACTGTGCTGGAAACGGCTCCGGTCACGGCGGGCGAAGGGAAACTGCTGGCCGTGCTGCCGCAGTTCATCGGCCCGCAGATGCAGGTGCCGCCCATGTACTCGGCCATCAAGCTGAACGGTCAGCCGCTGTATAAGCTGGCCCGTGAGGGCGTGACCGTGGAGCGCAAGGCGCGCCCCATTGAAATTTACAGCATCACCTACGGCGGCAGCCCGGCAGAGGATGAGTATGTGCTGGATGTAACGTGCTCCAAGGGCACCTATATCCGCACATTGCTGGAAGACATTGCCGCCGCCATGGGCCAGAAGGGCACCATGAGCGCACTGCGCCGCACCTCGGCGGGCGTGTACACCGAAGCCGATGCCCACACGCTGGAGGAAATTCTTGCCGCAAAAGAGCAGGGCATGGACGCACTGGAAGCGCTGATGCTGCCGGTGGAAAGCGTGTTTGAAAGCCTGCCGCTGCTGGTGGTGGAGCCTTGGGTGGAACAGCATTTGTACAACGGCTGCCCCACCAGCCGGTATCCGGCAGCAGATGGCCGCTACCGGGTGCGCAATGCCGCCGGACAGTTTTTGGGCCTTGCCAATATCGTACAGGGTGTGCTGCGGGTGGAAAAACTGTTCGTAGAACGTAATTGAAAAAGGAAACAAAACCCATGCAGATCATTTCACAATTTGCACCGCTGCCGCTGGCGCAGCCGGAAAAAGGCACCGCAGTGGCAATGGGCTTTTTTGACGGCATCCACATCGGCCACCGTGCGGTGATCGAAAGCGCCGTGCAGTGGGCCAAAGAACACGATGCCGCCCCGGCGGTGTTTACCTTCAAGCTGCCGATGGTGAATAAGATGAAGGGCAAGCGCCTGCTTTCCACAGCGGATAAGCATGCTCTGATCGCAAGCCTTGGCGTGGAGTATTACCTCACGCCGGACTTTGAGGAGATCAAGGGCCTGACCCCGGAGCAGTTCGTGCTGGGCATCGTGCGGGACTGCAATGCCCGTGCGCTGGTCTGCGGCGAAAACTTTACCTTTGGTGCCAAAGCGGCCGGCAACCCGGAGCTGCTGCGCACCCTCTGCGCTCCGTTGGGCGTGGAGGTGATCGTGGTGCCCATGGCGCAGTTTGAGGAAAAGCCGGTGTCTTCCACCCGCATCCGCACCGCGCTGGAAGGCGGCGACATCCCGGCAGCAAACGCCATGCTGGGGATGCCCTACGCCATCCGGTTCGAGGTGCAGCACGGTGCAGGTCTGGGCCATACGCTGGGGGTGCCCACCATCAACCAGCTGTATCCCGAGGGCTTTCAGCTGCCCCGCAGCGGCATTTATATCACCCGCACCCACATTGGCGGGGTGTGGTATCCTTCGGCCACCGGCCTTGGCAGCCGCCCTACCGTCAATGATGATGCCACCAAAGTGACCTGCGAGACCTTTATCCCGGGCTTTTCCGGCGACCTCTACGGCACCGACCCGGTGGTGGAGTTCCACGCCTACCTCAGCCCCAGCAAAAAGTTTGATACGCTGGACGAGCTGCGGGCCTGCATCAACAACGCTGCAAAGCGTGCACAGGAATATTTTGCATAAGAAAAAGACCTGTCCTTCCGGAGATCCCGGAAAGGCAGGTCTTTTTTTACTGCTTATTCGTAGTCGATGGGTAAAGTGGGCAGACCGTTCAGTTCAAGGCCCGCTGTGTGGCCTGCAATGTACTGGTAATACCCCTGCGCCGCGATCATAGCGCCGTTGTCACCGCAGAATTTCAGCTCCGGCAGATAAACTTTTGCACCCAGCTTCTGGGCACCGTCGTTCACCAGCTGGCGCAGCCGTCCGTTGGCGGCAACGCCGCCTGCCAGACACACCTGCTTTGCGCCGGTGTCCGCTGCGGCCAGCAGCAGCTTTTCGGCCAGAATGCCCGCAATGCGGTCCTGAAAGCTGGCGGCAAGGTCGGGCACATTCACTTCTTCGCCCTTCATCTGGGCCTTGTTCACCTCATTGAGCACGGCGGTTTTCAGGCCGGAAAAGCTCACGTTGTACTTGCCGTCCACATGGGGCACCGGCAGGCGATAGGCCTTGGGGTTGCCGGTCTTGGCGGCATTGGCCACGCTGGGGCCGCCGGGATAGGGCAGACCCAGCGTGCGGGCCACCTTGTCAAAGGCTTCACCGGCGGCGTCGTCCACCGTGTGGCCGAGGATGTGGTAATGGGTGTAGTCCTGCACCTCCACAATGTGGCTGTGGCCGCCGGATGCCACCAGACAGAGGAAGGGCGGCTTCAGCTCCGGGTGGGTGAGGTACAGTGCGGCAATGTGTCCGCGCAGGTGGTGCACCGGCACCAAAGGCTTATTGGCCGAGTAGGCCAGACCCTTGGCAAAATTCACGCCCACCAGCACTGCACCGATGAGGCCCGGCGCAAAGGTGACGGCCACGGCATCCACATCGTCGATGGTCTTGCCTGCATCCAGCAGGGCTTTTTTGACGGTAGCACTGATAAATTCGCAGTGGCGGCGGCTGGCGATCTCCGGCACAACGCCGCCGTAAAGAGCCTGTTCTTTTACACTGGTGGAAACGACGTTGCTCAGCAGGTGCCGGCCATCCTCCACCAGAGCTGCGGCGGTCTCGTCGCAGGTGGATTCAATTCCCAAAATAATCATGTTTTAGTGGGCCTCCAGCCAGTTTTTGCCTGCGTGCACATCGGTGCTCAGGGGCACGGCATACTGCACGCAGCCTTCCATTTCCTCCCGCAGGATCTGCGCAGCCTTTTCGGCTTCAGCCTGCGGTGCTTCCACGATCAGTTCATCGTGGACGGTCAGGATCAGGCGGCTTTCCATCTTTTCGTCCCGCAGCCGCTTCCATACCCGCACCATGGCCAGCTTGATCACGTCGGCCGCAGTGCCCTGAATGGGGGTGTTGCGGGCCATGCGTTCGCCGCTGGAACGCACGTTGAAGTTGCTGCTTGCCAGCTCCGGCAGAGCACGGCGGCGGCCGAACAGGGTGGAAACATAGCCGCAGGCCTTGGCATCGGCAATGGTCTTATCCATGTAGCCGCTCACCTTGGGAAAAGCAGCCAGATAGTTCTTGAGGAAGGCATCTGCCTCCTTCACACTCACGCCGATGTCCTTGGCAAGGCTGTAAGCGCCCTTGCCGTACATGATGCCAAAGTTGATGGCCTTGGCAGAAGAGCGCAGCCGGGAGGTGACTTCTTCCTGCGGGATGCCGTAAATTTTTGCGGCGGTGCTGCGGTGGATGTCCTCGCCGTTCAAAAACGCCTGCTGCATGTGCTCATCGCCGGTAATGTGGGCCAGAATGCGCAGCTCGATCTGGCTGTAGTCAGCATCCACCAGCACACAGCCCGGCTTTGCAATAAAGTAGGCGCGCAGCTGGCTGCCCAGCTCGGTGCGGATGGGGATGTTCTGCAGGTTGGGGTTATCGGAGGAAAGCCGTCCGGTGCGGGCCTCGGTCTGGTTGAAGGTGGAGTGGATGCGGCCATCCTCGCCAATCACCTTGAGCAGGCCCTCCACGTAGGTGGAGTTCAGCTTCTGGTAGGCGCGGTACTGCAGAATGTCCTCCACCAGCGGGTAATCCCGCAGGCTTTCCAGTGTTTCGGCATCCGTGGACCAGCCGCGCTGGGTCTTTTTGCCGTGGGGCAGGCCCATGGTGTCAAACAGCATTTCGCCCAACTGCTTGGGGCTGTTGGGGTTGAAGCTGACGCTGCCGGTCTCCATGTGGATGCGGGTGAGCACCTGCTCCAGCTCGGTGCGCAGCTTTACGCCGAACTGCTCGATGCCGTCTTTGTCCACCAGCACACCGGTGCGGGTCATATCGGCCAGCACCTGTGCCAGCGGGAACTCGATCTCATTGTAAAGGGCGTCCTCACCGCAGGCGGTGATCTCGGCCTTCATCTTGCAGAACAGGTCTGCAAGGCGGCCTGCATCCGGGTAATCGGCACAGGTAAAGGCAGCAGCGGCGCGGTAGCTGGCGGTCAGCTCGCTGATCTGATACTTGGAAGCAGAAGCGTCCAGCAGGTAGGCGGCAAGCTTGCCATCCCACACGATGCTGCTGCCCCAGCCGCCTGCGGCCATGGCCTTGGCATAGAGGGGCGCTGCGTTGAACACTTCCAGCGTTACGTCTGCGTTGTCCAGCAGGCGCATAAGGTCGGCATTCTCCAGCGGGTAAACGGTGCAGTCCTGCACGGCGTACCAGCTCTCCGGCTGCAGCACCACGTTGCGGGTGCCCTGCTTGCCCATCACGGCCGGGCGCGATGCCACCAGATAGGTGCCGGAAGGGGTCAGCGGCAGAGCTTCCAGCCCTGCTTCAGCCAGCTCGATGCCGTCCTCTTCTTCTGGGGCGGCAGGTGCAATGCCGTCCAGCCCAAAGCGAGGAATCAGAGAGTGAATCTCCAATTCCTGCAAAAGGCGCACGGCCTCGGCTTTGTTGCCCTCGCCCACGGCATAGGTGCCCTCGGCCGTGTCGATGGGTGCATCGGTGCGGATGGTGCCAAGGGTGTGGCTCAGCTGGGCCATCTCGCGGCATTCCAGCAAATGTTCCCGCTGTTTGGGCTTGATGAGCTTATCGTCGATGTGCTCGTACACGCCTTCCAGCGTGCCAAAGTTCTGCACAAGGGTCAGGGCGGTCTTTTCACCAATGCCCTTCACGCCCGGAATATTATCCGAAGCATCGCCCATCAGGCTCTTCACCTCAATGAGCTGTCTGGGCTGGATGCCGTATTTTTCCTGAATGGCGTCCACGTCCATCGTCACCGTCTTGCTGCGTCCCATGACAGTGGCGGCCAGCAGCACGGTGGTGGTGTCACTGACCAGCTGCAGGCTGTCCCGGTCTCCCGTAGCAAGGAAGCAGTCGTCCTTTCGGGCGGCGCAGGCAGCGGCCAGCGTGCCAAGAATATCATCCGCTTCCCAGCCTTCGGCGGTGACGGTGCGGTAGCCGAGGTCTGCCAGAAGTTCCTTGAGCACCGGCATCTGCTGGGCCAGCTCTTCGGGCATGCCATGGCGGGTGGCCTTGTAGCCATCGTACATTTTGTGGCGGAAGGTGGGAGCCTTCAGGTCAAAGGCAACAGCCACCTCGTCGGGTTCGCACTCCTTAAGCAGGGAGAGCAGGATATTCAGAAAGCCATAGATGGCGTTGGTGTATCGTCCGTCCTTGGTGGTCAGCAGCTTGATGCCAAAAAAAGCACGGTTGGCAATGCTGTTGCCGTCAATGACAAGTAAACGCATAGTCGTGTTCCTCCATTGCATTATTACACATTCTGCATTATACCACAAAACCGTGCCCAGCGGGGGATTTTTGCGTAAAAAAGAGAGAAAGCCGCCAACATGGTTGACGGCCTTCCCTCTTACTCCTCGATGCGGATCGCGCTTACCGGGCAGGCGTTGGCTGCGTCCACAGCCTGCGGCACCTCCTCCGGTGGGATCGGCCCGGGCTGGGCCACGGCCAGCGTGCCTTCCATCTGGAACACGGCGGGGCAAAGCCCGGCGCACTGAGTGCAGCCAATGCACAGATCAGGGTCAACATATGCGTTCATAGAAAAACCTCCTTCTGATAATGCCCTGCGGGCAGTATGGCCCATCCGGCTGCGAATTATGCCTATGCAGAGGGCACAGGATGTGGTACAATAAAAATTCAGGAGGGTACAGACCATGAATATTCAGATCTTTGGCACAAGCAAGTGCTTTGATACCAAAAAGGCCCAGCGCTATTTCAAGGAGCGCGGCATCAAGTTCCAGATGATCGACCTCAAGGAAAAAGAGATGAGCCGCGGCGAGTTCGAGAACGTAGCTCGCGCTCTTGGCGGCTGGGAAAAGCTGGTGGACCCCAATGCGAAGGACAAGCAGACCCTTGCACTTCTGGACGCACTGGTGGACTGGCAGAAGGAGGACAAGCTGTTTGAGAACCAGCAGCTGTTTTTAACGCCCATTGTACGCAATGGCCGCAAGGCCACCGTGGGCTACCAGCCCGATGTGTGGAAGACATGGGAATAAGGAATGCGCTTTTCACAAAAAAACCACGGGCATAGTTTTGCACAATGGGCCGGTATGTGGTATACTGGACACTGTAGCATTTGAGAACCCTGGGAGATAAAACAACTATGAAACATTATATTACCCCTGAAGAACATGCCCGGATGCAGCGCCGCCGCGGGCGGCAGGCACTGGGCCTTCTGGTTGCCATTCTGGTGATCGTGGGCTTTGTTACCGTGCTGCGGGCCGGTGTGGGCGCGGTGGCGAACCTGTTCGATGATACCGCCCAAAAGCAGGAATATGAAGATAAGCTGGAAGGGCTTGTGCTGTTTGACCCCATGCCATTTGACGGCATTGAGAACATCGACGACCTGACTCTGCGCGAAGCTGCGGTGTGGGGCTGCATCTATAATATTCAGGAAACGCAGGGCGGCTTTGACAACTACAATACCGACCCCGACACCGAACAGCTGCTGCTGCCCTCGCTGGATGTGGATGCCTACCTTGCAAAGCTGCTTGGCCCCGGCTTCAAGCTGACCCACCGCAGCTTTGAGATGGAGGATATGACCATCGAGTTTGACGATGCCACCCAGTGCTATAAGATCCCGGTCACCGGCACGGTGGGCTACTACCGCGCAGTCGTCACCAAGCTGTTCAAGCGCAGCGGCAAGCTGCATGTGACCGTGGGCTATATCCCCACCACCAGCACGGACGACAGCATCATCAATGTTTCTTCGGATACGCCCACCAAGTACATGGATTATCTGTTCGAGCGCCAGAGCGGCAGCTGGTATCTCACCGGCCTGACCGAGAGCGAGACCAAGGCCGAGAGCACGGAAAGCACACCGGCCGCGAATGTGCCGGAACCCATGGCAGAAAGCGATGTGCAGGATGCCATTCTTGCAGCAGCCGGTTCGGATTCTGCTTCGGCTGAGGCAGACAGCACCGCTGCAGACGAGGGCGTGGATACACAGGCGGAGGAACAGCCCGCCGACAGCACCGAGGCACAGGCGGACGAAAGCACAGCCAGCCCGGCGGCATAATACAAAACAAAAATACCGGATACAAGGCAGATGCTTCGTATCCGGTATTTTTTATTTGAGGTCAAATTTTACGATCACCAGTCGGTACCACAGGTACGGCACCATGTTCCAGATCATCCACAGCTCCATCAGGATGTAGTTGGGCAGATCCTTCAGGCGGAAAGGCCGCTTGCCCAGCCTGCCGCTTTTCAGCAGGGCAAAGGCTTCGTGCATCCCCTTGTCCCATGCCTCGCCAAAGCCCTGTTTGTGGAACTTGTAGCACTTGAGCAGGTAGCCCACGGCCAGCGGGATGAAGTTTAAAATCAGCATCAGCAGCGGTTCGTTCTTGAGGGGCAGCAGGATGCTGTTGCGGCCGCTCTGCTGGCTTTTGAAGGCGTTGTACTTCACCGCGCCGGTGCTGGCACCGCAGATGTGGTAGCACTTGGCGGTGGGGCAGAGCAGGTTTTTATAGCCTGCATTGTTGGCGCGCCAGCTCAGGTCCACATCCTCAAAGTAGGCAAAGAAGTTCTCGTCAAAATTGCCGATCTCGTCCAGAATGCTCTTGCGGTAGAGCGCCGCACCGCCGCAGGCCGAGAAGATGCGCTTTTGCCGGGTATAGCGGCTGGCGCGGCGGCCATCGCCGGTCTTGCAGGCAAAGCCCATCCAGGTGACATAATCGCCGGCATCGTCGGCCAGCTCCCGGTCGAAGTGTCGGATCATCAGGCTCTGCACTGCAAAGATTTTCGGGTCGGTCTCAGCGGTGCGGATCAGCTCTTCCAGCCACTGGGGTTCGGCAAAGGCATCGTTGTTGAACAGCACCACATATTCACTGTCCGCCAGCGCAATGCCCTGATTCACTGCATGGGAAAAGCCGGTATTGGTGCCGTTTTCGATGAGGGTGAAATTTTCGCGGCTGCAATAGCTGCGGGCCTGCTCAAGGCTTTCGTCGGTGGAACCGTTGTCCACCACAATGAGCCGGAAGTTCTGTTCGGTCTGGGCATAGACCGACTCGATAGAATCCTTCAGCCAGCCCTTGCCGTTGATATTCGGGATCACGATAGTCGCTTTATACATAAATACTCCTGTATTTCAGTGCAAGTTCACGGGAACAGTATAGCATATCTGCACACAAAAAGAAACCGCATCCCGGCAGGATGCGGCTTCGGCAGGGCAAAAATTATGCGGCAAGGGCTTTCTCGATGTTGGAAAGAATGGTGTCGTGATCCTCGGCGCACACCAGAACCACCTCACCGGTGGGAGCTACGGTGACGGTAGCCGCCTTGGCGACCAGATACTGATCCTCAAGGTAGTGCTCCATGGACTGCTGCTCACTCTGCACATAGGCTTCCAGTGCGGCTTTCACGGCATCGGTCTTGCCCTCGGCTGGCTTTACGATGGCAACGGCGTAGCTGCGCACCATCATGGAGGAAACAGAGGCGGCAAAGCTCTCGTAGCTGCCGTCCTCAAGGCCCAGCAGGGGGAACACGATGTCTTTCAGCTCGTCATTCAGCTGGTCGGCCTCATACTCGGCGCTGTAGCCGTCGATGGCAGTGAATTTGCCGTCCTCACCTTTGGTAAAGATCATATCGTATTCGTTGTCCTCGTCGGTGCGGGCATCGTGGATGATCTGGGAGTAGTCCTTCGGGGAGGCAGAGTCGGCCTTGCTGCCGGCAGAGCAGCCCACCAGAGCAAGCAGGCACAGACCGGCAAGCAGGGAAGCAATGATACGTTTCATAAGTGAAATCCTTTCGTGTGTGAAAATCTTCGTGTGAAAGCGGGCGCAGCGGTTTTGAAGCTATTGTGTGCTGTTTTACGCCTGCTATCCATAATACGAAAGAACACCCCGGCAGAATTGCACCGCAAACGTAACTATTTTATGAACAGCGTTACAGCATAAGGGCATCCAGCTCGCCGTGGTTCACCGGCGTGGAAAGGATGATCTGGGTGCTGGTGGTGCCCAGCTTCTGGAACTGCAGGATCAGGTGTTCCAGCTGGGGCATGCTGCCGCAGCTCACCTTGACAAGGAAGGTGTATGCACCCGTGACGTGGTAGCACTGCAGCACTTCCTTGCTGCTTTGCAGCAGCTCCAGAAAGGCATCCTGCTTGGAAGGTGCTACCGAAAGGCTGATGAGGGCATCCACATACATCCGGTCAGCGGGGCGGTTCAGGGTGACGGTGTAGCCGCTGATGATGCCATCCGTTTCCAGCTTGTGAATGCGGCTGGAAACAGCAGGACTGGTCAGCGATACCTGCTCGGCGATCTCCTTGACCGGCATCCGTGCGTTCTTTGCCAGCAGGGAGAGAATCTTACGATCCAGATCATCCATGGGGAATACTCCTTTTTGAAAATATGTTGGATTGTATAAAATTTTTTGAAAGTAAAGTTTTATTGTTGGTGCAAACATACAAAAGCCAAAAAATTTTGCTTTTGCTTTGCTTTGCGTTAATTATATAAAGTTTTACCGAAAAAGTAAAGACTTAATTTAAAGCAAAACCGGAAAATTTTGTTTGACAAGAAAATAAAAAGGGGTATAATACATCATGCAAGGCAGCGCAGAACAGAAAGCGCCTGCCGCTTTGAATTTGAGATTCACCACTTTATATACTTTCCCACCCCTCTATACACAAAAGCCCGCTGCCAGGCGGGTTTTTGTGTTTGTTGGGGATTTTTTCTTTTTGAAAAAAGCAGTGGCAGACAATGTATTCGACCCATAGAGCAGCTGCTTTCGGCTGCGACCCCGCCCGTGAAAATGCAAGCCCGGAAAGTCCGCAGACTTTCCGGGCTTGTTCTATCTCAAAATATTATTCCGCTGATGATAGCCGGAGCACAGCGGAGGCGATTTAGATCGTGTACGCCTATCAGACCAGATACCCTTCAAAGCAGTGCAGGTCTTCCGTCTTGACGATGCCCTCCAGATACAGCCCTGTCTCTTATACACATCTCCGAGCCCACGAGACTAGGCATGATC
>ERZ1026915.711-NODE-711-length-16358-cov-7.953751_pt1 | contig 16358 bp, 14 predicted proteins | sample MGYA00519466_ERZ1026915 | MGnify/ENA primary metagenome ERZ1026915 (study PRJEB26926, sample SAMN06164884) | human gut metagenome | biome: ENVO:00009003; feature: ENVO:2100002; material: ENVO:00002003 | host: Homo sapiens | place: USA | collected 2012 ... | reverse complement strand
AAGGAGTCGTCGGCAGCGTCAGATGTGTATAAGAGACAGGAGCAGTAATATGGACAGAGATAATACGGAAAAATTAACATTACAGGATTATGAAGCAGAAGGACTATGCAGCGGATGCATGTTTTACGGAGCAGTGGATGTAGATGGTAGATTAGGATGCTCGTTCCACTGGTTTGACGATGAGTCTGAAGACTGGAATTACAGTAAAAACTGTGATGAGCTGTGCGGCATGTAAGGGAGGAGACGAGTAATGCAATATATAATTGTGAGTTTTATTGTTTTAGGGATATTTGTTGTCACTACAATGATGTTATGCGGCATGGCATATTCCACAGACCGTGAGAAGGATGATGCGGAGCAGCTTAAATGGATACATCAGCTTTCAGAGGAGAAAAAGAAGTGAATGTAAGAGTGATACCTAACTGGATATGGACTGAATGGGTGCAGGTATGTACACAGCTCAAAAAATATCCTGATGCCGTAAATAACATAAGAATCGTAACAGATAATGAAAGACTGAAAAGGTCTGAATGGAATCATAAAAAACAGTTAGAAAATGAAGTAACAAAGAGGAACAGATGAAGCTTAAGTACAGAATACTTGAAAAACTTCATAGCGTAAGCAATAGCGAAATGGATCTGCTGGTATGGGCAGTGCAGCATTCTGATGAGGCCAGTGGAACCATGTATGGGGCATACTACAAAGACTACTGCGATGAGTATGACAGATGTAAGCAGTCTTTTTATAATGCGCTGTATGGCCTTGCTGATAAGGGAATTGTGACTTTTAGACGCAACCAGAATGACGCAGGCACTACAAGTGATTATGATATTACTGTAAACGATAATGCATATCCATGGAAAGGAAGCAGCGAGGCTACATACCGGAATGAGGGATATGTTGACCTGGCAAGCCCGGTGTTCCGTTCAGGCGAGTTCAAGTCATTGAAAGCAAAAGAGAAGTATCTGGCCCTTGAATTCAGAAAGAGAAGCTTTGAGACAGGAAAAGGCTACAAGCATGGCGTCAGGGCATTTTATGAAGCCTGGGATAAAACGCTTGGGGTAACTGACAGAACAATCAGAGGCTATATACATTCACTGTCCAAGGTATGCGGATTTTTCAGCATAGGAATCAAGGATGGTTTTTACCGCATAACATCAAGGATATGCTTTAAAAAGCCGGCTAAAGGTCAGGAAGGCCACAGATATGACCAGGACATGTATAATGAGCAGTCAGTCAGAATGGAATTAAACAGAGATAACATCAAGTATGACAAAACAGGTTTTGATGATACAGTTTTTCTTATGTATCAGTACGCTTCAGCCTTTGCCAAAAAGCATGCAGATGTAAAAACATACCTTTCAGCAGCAATACATAACAGTATAAGCGGACATAAATGGAGAGACAGGTCTCTGTCTGCCCCGACAGTACATCATCATTTAAAAGCCATTCTGGAAGGCTTAAAGGATGTGCCGGAAACACAGTCTGTGAAATCAAACAGCAAATCAAAGGAGAACAGATTCAACAGCTTCAGCCAGCGTGACAATGATTATGGAGAGCTGGAGAGTCTGCTTCTAAATTCAACAATATAAATATGGCAAACAGCCTGGGTCGGATGACGCAGGCCTCGTAAACGTTCACATAAACATGCACATTTTTATTTCAAAACGCATAAAATCCAAAAAATACTTCAAAAATGAATAAAAAACATTCCGGAAAGACCGGATGACATGCATGTCACGGCAGCCCTGCACATATCAGTCTAAAAATACGGATATATTTTTAAAGTAGTCCAAAAAAAGCGATATATATGTCATATGCCGGAAAACCAGTCCATAAATGCAGATATATATGGCATATACCAGTCCAAAAGAACGCCGGCATCAGATAAGCTCAAATGCAGTGTTTAAGGCATAAAGGGCATATATTTAATCGCTTTTATATACATTCTTATATCTTACCTTTTCTTTTATTGGAATTAATTCTTATCTTTTCCCATATATGGGACTTGCGGGAGCTGCGCTCCGGATTAAATGATGCATGTTATCATACAACCGGCTGAAACTCTTACAAGTCCAATTAATGAAAAAGAAGAATTAAAAGGGAAAAGACAAGCCTTATTAGACAAGGCAGCCAATAACTGCATTACAGTTTTTCAATATCTAAGCCTGGTGCTATGAAAAAATGTAAATGATGATATGTACATGTTTATTCTGGTATGTTAACAGAATGTTCATATGCGGCCAGACAATACGAGACATGTATTTTTTGACCAGACAGCGAATTAAAAAGTTTGCTGTTAATTTGAACAGAAGTTTTAGCATTGTTTTAATCATTGGGAATATCCTCCTTCTTTTTTGTTCAAAGAGAGTATGATTTTTATTTCTCTTTTTAAGTGAAATATTTTGTGAATTTCATATAGAAATATGGATTTTGCAAAATCACATTAAATAAAATTTTAATAGTTAGTTGCTTGGCAGATGTGCATTAAAAGTTACAAAATCATCATAAAATGTCTCATTTATGGGAGTTCAGAGATATTCCGGCCGACAAAAGACCGGTAGTAAGTGGAGGTAGATAGCATATCTGTTAAGTGGTATTATATAATTGCGAAAAAAGATAAATATTGCACAAATACAACTTTGTGATCACGGTTAAAGAGCAGCATTTTGTTGTGCAATTCTCACAAAAAACAATCCAATGGGACGTTTTTGCTTGACAAAAACGCCCCATTGGATTACTTTATAAGTGAAGGGAGGATATATATGGGAAATGAAAAGACTGACTGGATGATATATTCAGACCGGGAAATGAGTGTTATGTCTGCACAGGAAGAAAAAGTATCCTTCAAGGAACTGATAAAATCCCTGGGAATGACACAGAAAGAATTTTCGGAGACATTTGGTATTCCAATGGGAACCTTAAGGCACTGGATATCCGGTGACCGTGAGTGTCCTGTATACACTAAAAGAATGCTTGCATATATGGTAGAATTAAAAAGACTGGAGGCAAAAAGGGATGAAGATGGGGAATAATGGCAGATTTTATAAGATTATCAAGGCAACAGCATTAGTTATCGGATTAGCACTTGTGATAGTTATACCGGTTGTTAAATGGCACATGAGACAGGAGGCTGCAAAGATAATACAGGAGGACCAGCAGAAAATCTTTAAAGAAGCCTTTGACAGAGGTTATCACTGGGGAGGTAATACTGAAAGTGAAGATGATGAACTGTATTTCGACTTCACTGATAAAAGCACTAATAACCAGTAAAAGAGGTAAAATGATGAAAGAAATTAAAGACATATACAACATGACAAAAGAAGAAAATATATTCTGTGCAAAGAGAGTGCTCGTAGACTCAATCTATAAGCAGGCAAATCTTGAGGGAATAGGAGTGACCTTTGCAGAGACACAGGATATTCTTAATAATGTAAATGTAGATAAAGTAACACCGACCGATATGAGCAAGGTATGCTGCCTCAGGGACGGATGGCATTATCTGTTTGATCATCTGGATGAACCTGTAGATTTGGTGTTTCTTGAATCAATACATGAACTGACAGCTAGATTTGACGTGCCTTACCAGTATCTTGGAAAGCTCCGTGTTGATGATGTCATGATATCAGGCACAGACTGGAGACCGGAGATACCGGATGTAGAAACCATATACCGGGATCTGCAGGAACTAAACAGGATAGAGTGCATTACGGACAGAGCTTTGTCTATCGGTCTTTACATTATGCGTACACAGATGTTCAAGGACGGAAATAAGAGAGTCGGTTCGTTTGCAGCCAATAAAATACTTATAGAAAACGGCAGAGGCATATTCAATGTCCCGGTCAAATATGATGGTGCATTTAAGCAGATGCTTGTTGATTATTATGAGAGCAACGATAACGTAAAACTTAAGGAATGGATAGCGGATAACTGCTTACAGGGCACAACACTTGTAAAAAAGCCGCAGAAGGCAGTAAAAGCTCCACGTTTATAGAAAGGAAGGTAATAGCATGAAGAGAAAAATCATAACAGCAATACTTGCGATAACGGTTGTATTTTCGGCAGCTTCGTGTGGATCAGCCGAAAACAAGAGCAGCAATACACAGGAAGCAACAGTATCCGATATGCAGAACAGCACGGAAAGAGTATCTGAAGCTGCAGGGGATACGCAGTCTGAAGAAATGACTGCAACAGTAAATGATGGTGAAAACGTACCGGGTTCCGGTACATCAAAATCAGATACATCAGATGCTGCGGCATCATCGTCTGCTGACAGTAAAAACGCTGACAGTACTGTAAAGAAGAACAGTTCAGACAGTAAGAGCAGTACAAAGAATAGTACCTCCACAGCCGTGAACCACAACAGCACACAAAGTACAGGTGCATCAAATGCAGGCACCAAAACAAATAAGGCAGCTGATAGCAGTACTGCAGCATCAAATACCACATCACAGGGCAAATCGGAGTGTACCCATAAATGGGAGAGATACGTGGTAAATACAATAAACCACCCGGAGAAAGGACACTATGAGACAAAGGTGGTAAAGGCTGCATATGATGAGCCACAGTATGAGTATCATAATGTTTGCAATAAATGCGGAAAAGATTTAGGAACTGATGACGATGAAGTGGATAAAGTTGCAGAGCATGAATTTGAATGCGATGGAAGTTACAGCTGTATTCCGGTACAGGTCGGTTCAATACACCATGACGCAGTAACAGAGCAGGTCTACGTGGTAGATCAGGCAGCATATACGGAGAATGTCTATGGAAAAAGATGCACCGAATGCGGTGCCACAAAATAGGGTGGTAGTAAGTGGTAGTAGATATCTTTTTCATGGTAGTGTAATATATAATTGATGATAAAGGAATTGTACAGAGGTCTCGTGCAGTTCCTTTTTTGTTACAAATTGTAAGCCAAAAATTTAACACAGCTTAACAGGAGGGCAGGATGAAAAAACTTATATCACGTCCAAACATCATGCAGCGGGCGCCTCCATAAGCATTAGAGTACAGGGATTGACCATAACGGCCGGTCCTTTTTTAATGCACAAAATAAAGGAGAAAATAAAGCATGAAAAAACTTAAAAGAGTGCTGGCACTGGCCATGGCAGTTATATTATCAGTGCCAACATTATTAACCGGGACAGGTACCATACCTGTAAAAGCGGCGGATGATTCAATTGAGCTTGTAGTATCAAATGAGTCAGCTAAATATGCAGGTTATGAGACACGAAAAATGTCAGCAGGAGGCAATTATGCATATTGTATAACACCATCCAAGAAAACTCCAGCTGCAGGAACGTATACAAAGCATTACGATGTAGCAACTTATATGAAGACTCCTGGCGATGAGTCAGCAGCGGAAAATTTAAGACATATAGCTTATTACTGCTGGGGAGCACCGGGCTTTAATGCAGGCAATTTTCCTGCCACATGGTATGACGGCAGTGCAATGGATGATGACAAGTACATTGCTTTAAGTCACATTATCCTTGCAGATGCAGCTTCTTATGAAGGTGGCGAAGCTATGCATGGTTGTAATTCTTCATTTAAAAACTGGGCATATCAGAATGTACTTGGGTTTAATACGGCCGGAGAACTTATTAATGAAAACGCTCCAAGATTTAAACTTACATGGCAGCCGGTTCCGGATTCATTTAAAATCTTTGTTCTTGCAACAGGAAAAACCCAGAACATTCTCGGTTATGAATACACACCGACAGGTACAGTTTCATTAAGCAAGACGTCAGCTAACACAGGAATCACATCAGGAAACTCATGTTATTCACTTGCAGGAGCTGTATACGGAATTTATTCTGATGCAGGCTGTTCAGCTCAGGTTACTACATTGACAACGGATGCAGGCGGCAATGCAGCTGCTGTTTCACTGAATGCCGGAACATACTACTACAAGGAGCTTACAGCTCCGGCAGGATATGCACTTGATAGTTCGGTACAGTCATTTACTGTAACAGCCGGACAGAATACAGCGCTAAGCGTATCAGATACACCTACAAACGATCCTGTAAGAATAAGCATCAACAAGGTAGACAGTGAGACCGGTGACAAGGTACAGGGCGGAGCGAGTCTTGAGAATGCTGAGTTTACTGTTAAATATTATGCAGGCTATTACAATGCAGGAAATCTTCCGGCAAATGCCACACGAACATGGGTTATCAAGACAAAAAAAATAACCAGCGGTGATAAGACTGCATATATTGCGAGATTGGCGGATGATTATAAAGTATCAGGAGATGATTTTTATAAGCTCGGAAACACAGCCGTTTTACCACTTGGAACACTCTCAATCGAAGAGACAAAGGCACCGGAAGGATACAAGCTTGATGGAGCATATCTTCAGGCTTCAGGAAGCAGTACGAAGATTACCGGAAAGTATGTGACACAGATTACACAGAATGGTAACCTTGCATCCTTGAAAGGTGGCAATGAGTTTTCTGTTGCCGATAAGATCAAGCGTGGTGACTTCAAGCTTACTAAGATTGATACAGACAATCAGAACAGAATGAGCGACATTCCTTTCAGGGTTACCTGCAAGGGCACCGGAGAGAGCCACATCATCAAAACTGATGAGAACGGTTATTTCAGCTCAGAGAGCAGCTGGAACGCACACTCAAAGAACACAAACGGCGGCGGTGCGTATGACGGACTGTGGTTTTCTTCCGCAGATGGCAGTGCAAAGGTCGATGACTCGGTTGGAGCAATGCCTTATGGTGATTACACACTTGAGGAGCTTTCCTGTGACAACAACAGGGGAAAAATCCTCTACAAGGGCGAGTTCTCTATCAGAAGAGACAAGGTTACAGTTGATATCGGTACAATCGAGAACCATTCAGAGCCAACACCTGTTATCACAACACAGGCATCTGATGCAAAGACGCAGTACCAGATTATCAAGCCATCGGCAGATACAGACATCATTGACAAAGTAACAATCACGGACACCATGGCAGGCAGGGATTACACAATTACCGGCACACTCATGGACAAGGACACAGGCGAAGCAGTCATGGTTAACGGAAATCCGGTGACAGCTTCACAGACATTTACATCTGATGGAACAAAGAAGGTGCTCGATATGCACTTTAACTTTGATTCATCTGCACTTGGCGGAAAGACAGTAGTTGTATGCGAGAAGCTCACATATGGCGATTACGTGGCAGCCACAGAGGAGGATATGGAGAATAAAGACCAGACTATTTATTTCCCTGAAATCCACACCACAGCCACAGACAGTGAGACAGCTGATCACCTTACACTTGCAGACAGCAGGGCTGTTATCACAGATACAGTCACATACACTAACCTCTTAAAGGGTGAGACATACACGTTAAGCGGTGTGCTTATGGACAAAGAAACAGGAAAAGAGCTGCTTGTTAACGGAGAGCCTGTCACACAGGAGATGGCTTTCACGGCAGGACGCGCATCGGGCACAAAGAAGCTCAAGTTTGAGTTTGATACAACAGGACTTGCAGGAAAGAGCTTTGTAGTTTATGAGACACTTACACTTGAGGATGTGGAGGTTGCAGAGCATAAGGACATTAATGATGAGGGCCAGACAATCCACATTCCGGCAGCACAGACTACTGCAACAGATGACAGCTCAAAGATTAACGTGAGCGAGGCAAAGAAGGAAGTCTCTGTTACAGATACAGTAGCGTACCGGAATCTGGTACCGGGCAAGGAGTACACAGTCAGGGGAACAGCTGTAGACAAGGAAACAGGAGAGCCTCTTACAGACGCAGACGGAAACGAGCTTGTATCGACAGCTAAGTTTACTGCAGCATCAGCAGACGGCAGTGTGGATGTGAAGTTTACATTTGATGGAACAGCCATGGCCGGACGTTCAGTGGTATTCTTCGAGAATGTCTACTATACGGACAAGCTTATTGCAGTACATGCAGACATTGATGATGAGGCACAGACAGTCCACATTCCACTCATTTTTACAAGTGTTAAGGATAAGGACACTGACTCGCACATGTCACTGGCAGGCAGTGATGTGACTCTTACAGATACAGTAGCGTACCGGAATCTGGTACCGGGCAAGACATACACCATTTCCGGAACACTCATGGATCAGCGTACCGGCAAGGCTGTGACAGTAAACGGCAAGAGCGTTACATCATCAGCCGATTTCACACCGGATACAGCTGACGGAGAGACAAAAGTAGATTTCCATTTCAACACAAAGGGTCTTGATGATACAACTGTGGTTGTATTTGAAAAGATGTTTTACGGAAAGGCAGAGATTGCAGCCCATGAGGATATCAATGACAAGGGACAGACTATCTACATCCCATCAGTAAAGACAACAGCCATTGATGAAAAGACAGCAACAAAGCTTACCCTTGCTGAAAAGGATATCCATATCGTTGACAAGGTAGCGTACCGGAATCTGGTACCGGGTGAGAAATACACAGTCACAGGAACTGCAATAGACAAGACAACAGGCGAGACATTAAAGGACGATGCAGGAAAAGATGTAACCGCAAAGGCATCATTTAAGGCAGAAAAAGCAAATGGTACAGTCGATGTTGAGTTTGTATTTGACGGAAGCACACTTGCAGGAAAGACTGTAGTAATGTATGAAAACATCTACTACAACAATAAGCTCGTTGGCGTGCATGCTGATATTTCCGATGAAGCACAGATTATCTATGTTCCATCAGTAAAGACTGCAGCAACAGACACAAAGACAGAGACGAAGCTTACATATGCTGAGAAGGATATCAAAATCACGGATACTGTCGAGTACACAAATCTCATTCCTGGAAAGACATATAAGGTAACAGGAACAGCGATGGATAAGAAAACCGGAAAGGTGATTAAGGATGCAGACGGAAAAGCAGTAACTTCAGAAGCTGAGATAACACCTGAGACAGCAGACGGAAAAGTGGATGTTGATTTCATCTTTGACGGAAGTAATTTAGCAGGAAAGACCATTGTAATGTTTGAGGAAATCCGTTATGAGGACAAGCTTGTTGGAGTACATGCTGACATAAATGACGAGGCACAGACCATTTACGTGCCAGCCATTGCAACAGAGGCTCTTGATGAGGTGACAGGCATTCATCTGTCAAATGCAGGGGATGATGTAAAAGTAAAAGATACAGTAACATATAAAAACCTTATCCAAGGCCTTACATACAGGGTTGCAGGAACCGTAATGGATAAGGACACTAAAAAGCCATTGCAGAATGGCGGCAAGGATATCACGGCCGAGGCTGTATTCACACCTGAGACAGCAGATGGCACTGTGGATGTTGAGTTTACATTCAGTGCAAAGGAATTTGCCGGAAAGACAATGGTGCTGTTTGAGAAGCTTTATTTAGTTAAAAATGCGGATAATGCTGATGCAAATCCTGATGATACATCAAGCAAGGACAAGACACCTGATGATACACAGAAGGCATCTGAGTCAGAAAACACACAGAATAAAACAGATAACACATCAAACAAGGTCGAGGTAGATAATGAAAATAACAATCCAGCCGACAACAGTGAAGTTAAAGAGGTGCTCATTGCGGTACATGAAGATTACAGTGATGAGAACCAGACCATCTGCGTGCCGCAGATTAAGACCACAGCAAAGGATGCAAAGTCAGGCACAAGCATGTTTTATGCTGAGAAGAGTGCAAAGATAGTCGATACTGTATCGTACCGAAATCTGGTACCAGGAAAGAAGTATAAGGTAGTCGGAACTGCAGTAGACAAGTCAAACGGAGCACCGGTTATTGCAAATGGAAACAATGTCACAGCAGAGGCAGAGTTCGTTGCTAAGGAAGCAACAGGCAAAGTGGATGTGGTATTTACATTTGATGCGAGCCTTCTTGCAGGAAGAACGATTGTGATGTTTGAGGATGTCTACTATGAGAATAATCTCATTGCGACACATGCAGACATTACAGACGAGGCACAGACACTTTATGTGCCGAAGATTGGAACTACAGCAATCGATGGTGAGCGAAAGGATCACAACTCAACAGCTGACAGCAGCGTTACTATTGTAGATTCAGTTGCGTACCAGAATCTGGTACAGGGACAGACCTACAGAGTGACAGGAAAGCTCATGGACAAAGCTACAGGAAAAGCACTTGTGATTGACGGAAAGGAAGTTACTGCAGTAACTGAGTTTACAGCGGCAGGTACCGAGGGCGTAGTTGACGTGACATTCAGATTCAACGGAAAAGGCATGACAGGAAAGCAGCTTGTAGTATTTGAGCAGCTTGATGTTGTGACTGCAGATGGCGCTTATGCCATTGCATCACACAATGACATCAACGATGCAGCCCAGACCATTACAATGATTGCTCCGCCAAAGCCAAAGACCGGTGATTACATGTCAGTGGTTATGTATGTGCTTGCGGGAATAGCAGGAGTAATGGCAGTTATCTGTTCATTCTTCAGGAAGAAAGCAGTATCAAAGAAGAAACACTAGGGGGTTACCCAATTACCTACAAACAATAATTAACGCAGGGCTGTGAGGCTCTGCGTTTTTAAAAAGGAGAAAATTATTATGCACAGAAAGAAGAAAATACCAGTTGGTTTCATTGTTACATTTGTAGCAGCATTTATGCTTGCATTATTGCTGACGGCGCTGCTTGCTAAATTTAAGCCGGATATGGCACAGTTTATGGGAATGATATTCTTCGGTTCATGGCTCCTGCTGAGCTTTATCGGAGTAGGCATTGTGGCACTTGCAAAAAAGAAAAAATAGGGAGGCATATAAAAATGATAAAGTACAGAATACAGAACGTGGATGCGGTACGTTTCTTCCAGGTTATGCTTGCACTGCTTATTACTACAGTAATCATGGCAGGTGAAGTGTCACCGGTATACGCAGCGGAGGCTGCAAATGTTGTAACAGCAAAATTTACATCGCTGCAGAATCTTGTAAGTGGAATTGTTTCATCCATCGGTTCAATAATTACACTTTGGGGAATTTCAGAGTGGGGCATCGCCTTTCAGGGATCTGAGGGTACAATGCAGGCAAACGCATTCAAACGTATTGGAGGCGGTTTTGTAATGGCAATGGCACCGCAGATACTGGCAGCAATAATGTAAGGGAGTGGTTTAATGGACTGGATTACAAGCGGCCTTGCACCTTTATATATTATTGGAGTTAAGCTATACAATTATATGTTGGGATTCAGCCTTGGTTTTGGATTAAATACACCTCAAGGTGCATCGTCTACAGCATGGGCATATGTCAGTGGTACTCTTTTTCCGTTCTTTCAGGCAATAGCAGCCACAATGCTGAATCTTTTCTTTTACATAGGCATATGCAGGCAGGTTGGAAACCTTAGGGAGAGCATGACAATTGAAACCGGAGTCAATGTGCTGATTAAGGTACTGCTCGGCAATCTTGCAATAAATTCGGTACTATGGTTCAGCAAATGGGTATTTTCAGTAACCAAAGTAACCGGAGGGGTTATAATAGGTGAAAGTGATTTTAGAGGACTGGAAGATTCATCGGTCAATGAAGTACAGCTTATGGTACTGATGGTTATTGGCATAATCTTCCTGGTAATAGCGATTGTATGTGCAGCTACCATATTTATCACAATGGTTGGCAGAACTATACAGTTATACATGCTTGCAGCAACGGGACCACTTGCGGTTTCGTGTATTCCCGGAGGACCGGGAATACAGAATGCTGCAGGAGCATGGATTAAAACATTACTCAGTAAATCATTTTCAATAGTTGTCATAGTGATGTTTGTGGTACTGGTCTCGAAGCTGAACCTGCATGATTTCTTGGGAGACAACATTCTTACTGACATAATCCTGCCGACTGGATGCATTGAAAATATGTTCATGATGATGCTGACAGCTGCAGGAGTAAAAGGTGCAGACTCATTCCTGAAACAGACTTTTGGGATTTAAAGGAAAGGAAACATAATGGCAAAATTAGATGCAAATAGTGAATTTGAAAAGGGAAGAGCTTTAAGCGTGCCGGTAGTAAAGGTGCCTCGGAGCGTCAAGGAATGGCTTTGCATTGACAGGGCATATGAAAACGGCAACTTTAAGATTGAGCCAATGACAGGTGAAGCAATGTATGATCAGAGCTATATGTTCGAGGATATCAATTATGTAAATAAGGATACCGCTAAAAAGGACAGTACACTGCTGGAGATAATGACACTGCTTAAATCTCTGGATGGACCTTTTAAGATAACACTTGCAAACGAACAGAGAGACCTGGATTCATTTGTGAATGAGATATTCAATCCAATTAACGGACAGGAATACCCTGTGATAGAAAAAGGAATAGGAAAGTGGATTAACCAGAAGATAGATGAAGGAACAAGGGACATCAGAAAGACAATGATTCTTACTGTGACATGCCGTGCGCACTCTCTAGAAGAAGCTGAGGCATACTTTGCAACGATTGACACTACACTGTCAAATATTTTCCGTAACTTAAGGAGCAGGATATACAAAATGTCTGCAGAAGAGAGAATGGTACTGCTGTCGAGAATGTTACGGGCAGGGGAAGAGTGCCTGCCTCCTGCAAGAATATCACCACATGACAGCGGATGGAAAAACCAGATACTTCCGGCATCAATACAGTCAGATACCGACTACATGGTTATAAACAATAAACAATACATATCAGTGCTTGTGGGAACCGCGTTTGGGCAGTCTCTTTCAGAGGACAAGGTAATACACAGCTTAAGTGATGTACTTTTTCCAACATACATTACGATAGACATGCAGCGTGTTCCAAAGAATGTAATTCATGACAGACTTGAAAACGCGCATGCAAATAACGAAAGGGTAATAGCCCAGGAGCGTACAAGAAATTACAATAATAAGCAGTTTGGAGCAACTACAAGCTACAGCCTGACCAAAAAGAAGACGAGCCTGGAAGATGACATGGATCAGCTTGATGAGAATGATGAGGAGGGAGTTTTTCTCGGGCTTCTGGTGCTGGTGTATGCAGATTCACTTGAGGAGCTGACACAGAGGGTGGATATTTTAAAACAGAAGGCAAAGGGAAGCTCTTATGAGCTTGAACCATATTACCACAGGCAGCTTAAGGCATTAAACACTGTCCTTCCGATAGGTGGACGTCAGGTAAATCATATGAGGTTTTTATATACCTCGTCAGCTATAGCTTTCCAGCCGTTCTATGCAGGAGATGTGCATGACAGCAACGGAATCGTATACGGACTCAATAAAACGACAAAGCATCTCATATACGGTAACAGAAAACTTCTTCCTGCACCTCATGGCTTTATGGTAGGACATACTGGAAGCGGCAAATCATTTTTCATTAAGGAAACAGAGATAGCACAGCCTCTGCTGTTTACAGATGATGATGTGATTATACTTGACCCGAATAATGAACAGATGGAATTCATACGCTCATTGAGAGGCGGAATGTATTTTGATTTTACACCTCAGAGCAAAATTTATATGAATCCGTATGAGATTCCTGACTATGTGGAGAATGGAGACAGCAATGTCCGGAATAAATTTATTGCAAGGATGACAAACTTTTCTAATTCATTCTGTGCCTCAATCATGACAAATATTGTTGTAACCAGAATTCACATGAACTATGTCGGACGTGCAGTAAGGACTATGTATGAGGAATATTTTAACGAGACCTCAAAACATGCAAAGAAGAAAAAATACCCGACTCTGCCGCTGCTCAGGGAAAAAATTAAAGCACAGATTGATACTGCTGAGTTTACTGAAGACAAGAGAATAATTATGGAGATAGTCGACTCACTTGAGGATTACACCACAGGTGTATACGACATGTTTGCACATGAAACAAACCTTGACATGAACAGCAGGCTTATAGGCTTCGGTCTTAAAAATATTGACCAGGAGATATGGGAGCCGTGCATGCTGACAATAATGCATTTTCTCTCAATGAGAATTGATACAAACCAGGAAACAAAGCAGGCACTCCACCTGATTGTGGATGAGGCGCAGGTGCTGTGTGAGAAAGAAACAACGGCAGCACAGCTTCTGTATGCAATTGAGACATACCGTAAGGTTGGAGCCATAGTTACGCTTGCTGCCCAGAATATTACACACGTGCTTGAAAATCCATCGCTGAGAGACATGTTCTCAAACTGTCCGTTCAAGGTGTTCTTTGACCAGGGTGGGCTTGATGCAGCAAATCTTGCCAAGATTCAGGAATTCTCACCAACAGAGTTTAAGGCACTTGAAGAAAATACTGAAGGCTGCGGAGTGCTTGTATGGCGTGGAAATGTATATCTGATGGATGCGAGAATGAGTGAGAGCAATCCGCTGTTTGCATCATTTGATACAAATTTCCATAAGCAGGCAGAAAAGAAAAAGAAACAGGAAGAGGCTGACATTTCAAAGGAAACTTTTTATCTGTGATTTAAACCGGGGGAAATGACATGCGTGTAATAACGGCACAGGAATCAAAAATAAGAACCACGGAGCGTACAATAAAAACAGGTGGAACAGTCATAAGACATGTGAGCGGATTTACTGCATCGGCCGCGAAAAAAACAGGGAATGCTGTAAAAAATTTTGATGTACAGTTTAACGGCGGGTATGATGAAGAAAACAGAAATAATAATGCTTCAGAAGAAAAAATGCCTGAGCTTCAGAGCGTTTTGGCAGAAGAGAGCAGAGCATTATATGGCACCCTGAGCAGAAGGCAGAAGAAAAGATATAACAGACTGTACCAGAAGGAACTGTCTAAGAAACAGTGGTCATCTGATATCATTAAAAGAAACAGGAATCTCCGTGGAAATAAAACAGAAAAAGAAAATATATGGACTGTTAAATCAAAGACCATGGTAAATAAGAATGTGCAGACAGCCGCCGGCACTGCAGCAAAGTCTGCCGGTACGGCTGTAAGAACAACGTCAGGAGCGTTGACCGGTACAGCAACATTTGGGGTGACAGCTGCGGTGACAGCTGCTGTTGATACAGCAAAAAATGCTGCACAGGCTGCAGTAAAGGTTTCACAGAAAATGCAACAGCAGACAGCACAGACACAGGCTGAACAGACACAGCAGGCAAAACATGAGACTGCAGCGGCTGTCAGTGATTACAGTGTTTCGCAGGCAGGAGAAAATAACAATTTAATTATGCTTCTCATGGCAGCCATAATATGTATTACAGTTATGCTTACAAGCCTGACGGTAACAATGCAGGCAGTTGTCGATGCATCAGGAGGACAGGGTGATAACAATGGAACTGTCTGCACACAGATAGTAGAGGCAGCACAGAATGAACTTAATGATGCGGACAAGACAGTCGGAGGATACAGGTACAAAAACTGGTATGGGATGGATGCGAACTGGTGTGCCATGTTCGTGTCATACTGTGCAGACAAGTGTGGCTTTATTGAAAAGGGTATCATGCCAAAGACTGCAAGTGTCGCAGCTTCAAAGCAGTGGTATATTAACAATAACCTGTATCATGATGCAGCAAGCGGATATGTGCCAAAGGCAGGTGACATTATTATTTTCGGAAACGGAATGAGCCATACAGGAATTGTGACAGGATATAATCCTGAAACAAAAAAGCTTACAACAATAGAAGGCAACAGCGGAAGAAGCAGCACCACACCTTACCATAAAGGAAGCCATGTAAAAGAGCATACATATTCAATCACATATTCAAAGATAGCCGGCTATGGAACTCCGCAGTATCCGCAGGATGATACAGCGGCTGGTGCGGCAGGACAGGAAAATAACTGACAGCGTACCGGAATCCGGCACGCTGGATTTTAAGGGAGGAATAATTTAATGACAATACCAATCAACAAGGACCCCGACACTGAATATAAAAATGAATTCATGTTCGGTTATACATTAAAAGAAGTGCTGTGTGTTGCGGCTGCACTTTTAATCATTGCAGGTGTAACAGCACTTGCATATTTCAAATTCAACATAGCACTGAATGTCGGATGTTATTTCGGAATACCGCTTGCATTCCCGGTTATATTTTTAGGTTTCAAGGAATGGTATGGAATGTCAATTACAAGGTTCATAAGTGAACTTGGATATGAGAAGAAAACCAGGGAGCTTGCATTTGATGCAGACGAGCTTGAAGAATTCATCACACCGGTTACACTGAGAAAGAAGTGAAGATAATGCGAAAAAATCCATATGAAAAAATCCGAAGGGCACTTTTTATCCTGCTTGTTGTTATGCTAGTGACAGCTACATGTGTAATTGGTGTCATGCTTATAAAACATACTCATAATGCAGAAAAAAATAAAGTCAGGGAAACCACGGCAGGGACAGAAAATGCAACAGAAAAAATAAAAGAAACTGAGGCTGTCTCTTATACACATCTCCGAGCCCACGAGACTAGGCATGATCTCG
>ERZ1026915.696-NODE-696-length-16548-cov-7.386952_pt1 | contig 16548 bp, 10 predicted proteins | sample MGYA00519466_ERZ1026915 | MGnify/ENA primary metagenome ERZ1026915 (study PRJEB26926, sample SAMN06164884) | human gut metagenome | biome: ENVO:00009003; feature: ENVO:2100002; material: ENVO:00002003 | host: Homo sapiens | place: USA | collected 2012 ... | reverse complement strand
CCCATGCCTATGGCTGGCTGCCATAAATCAAGGGGCAAATATATAGTAACAGGAGGAGTGGCTATGGCAACGAGTGCTTTCGAAAGGAAGATTGTCATCAGCGATGCAGCGTCCAAGGAAAAACTGACGCAGTTTTTTGGAATCGGACGCACCTGCGAGAAAGCGGGCCAAGCCTCTCTATTCCGGCGTGGAAAGAGAACGGAGTGAAAAGCTATTAGCGCAATGCTTGCCCCGCTCCAAACGCTGATCGACACGCTGAAGGAAGACAGTGATGCGCTTATGCAGATCCTGTCTTCTTTTTCATAGGGCGCCCAGCAAGAGCAACAACTAAGTGGTGAGAGAACACAACGCGCTCGGCAGTAGGAAGCGTTAGCCGAAGGCGAGGGTGTCCATAATCGTGCCATTGAGTTTGAGGCACTGTCCAAGGCAAGGACTTACCTTCTTTGCAATGAGGCAGACATGATAGGAGTGCGGGGGCATACCTGTCCGCACCTGCTGATAGTCAGCCAATGCATCGAATATACCAGAAAAAGTATGGAGATCCACAAGCGTGAGCATAGCGTAGTTGGATTTCAGCATGGCGCTGTCATAGCCAAAGCGTGCAGAACGGTCATTCGTTTCAAAAAACATGATATCAGACTGTAGACAAGAAGCTATTCCCCCGCGAATGGGGTGAGAATAGTCCTTTCTGCAAATGAAAGAATAGCCGAATTTCTTTATTCTGCCATTCAAACCAAGTTTGCTTATGTCAACAAACTGAGACATCATGAAAACAGGATGTGCAATTTGTGCCATAGATTGCTGGTTGATCGCAGACATGAGCGAAGTTCAATTCACCCACTGTATATGGGTCAGGAGAGGAGTCAACTGTATGCTTCAAATAGCTGTGGTAGAGGATGATGTGGCTGCATCGGATACAATCAGAACATATCTGAACACCATCTTGGCGGAGAAGCAGATGTCAGCCAATATTCATGTATATGATACAGCAGAACAATTGATTGCATGCAGGGATATGAGGCAGTATCACATGGCACTTTTTGACATTGAGCTTCCCGGTATCAATGGTATGGAGGCGGCAAAACGTTTCCGAGAGGCCAATGAGAACGCAGTCATCATTTTTGTGACGAATATGGCGCAGTATGCGTTAGCCGGGTATGAGGTATCTGCCATGGACTTCATCGTAAAGCCGGTCAATTTCTACGATTTTGCAATGAAGATCAAACGAGCATTGAAAAAAGTGACTCAGTTTGAACAGGATGCCATCACTGTGGTGAAAAAGGAGAGCATCAACCGCATTCCAATTCATGATATCTTGTATATTGAGGTAATGAACCATCGGGTCTATTATCACCTGGAGAATGAGAAAATAGACGTCTTTGGAGCGCTGAAGGATGTCGAGGATCAAATAAAAAACTTTCATTTTGCACGTTGCAACCGCTGCTATTTGGTAAATCTGTCTCATGTCCGAAAAGTGCAGGATGACGAGGTCTATATCAATGATGAACGTCTCAGCATTTCAAGGTCGCAAAAAAAAAGCTTTCTGGAAGCCTTTGTTCATTATTTGAGTTTGTAAGAAAGCGAAGGAATTAGGGTGTGTCAATGATCATCAGTCTATTCAATGAATACTGGCTTCATGTGGGTTTTTTCTGGGCCTTGACCATTGCCTGCTGGTTGTTAAGCGGTGGCCTGGAAAAGAGAAATGGCTTCCCGTGGCGGGTTTGCTTTTCTGTAGCAGCGTTTCATATCATGGGGTATTTCGGAATGCCCTGGCTGACCCGAATCAATATTCAGCTAATCCAATGGACGGGACTGCCGGGATGGAATGGCTACATGTTGGTTTGGATCGAGCATCTGGCGTTTGTTTTCGGGCTGCTTCTGATTTGCTTTGAAGGCAAAATGAGCCGGAACTGGTTTTGCCTCGCAGCAGGTTATTCTCTGGAAAGCATGTCCTATGGATTGCAGGAAATTCTTTGGTGGGCAACAGGCATCACCATTGCTGATCACCAGTGGATGAGGTCGTTAGCTTATGTCGTATGCTATCTGGCAGCTTATTGGCTGATTGTACGAAAGGTGACCCAAAACATCCGCTATCTGGACTCAAAACGCACGATCCTTGTGTCGATGATGAATCTGTTCCTGATTCTTTTTATCGGAACAGCGCTTGAGAGCTACCTGACAGAAGCAGGGTGGCTGTTAGGTTTTTTCCGTGCATCCTACTGCGTGGTTTCGATGTTCATTCTCTTTGGATTATCGGATATCAACAAGAAGGAAGCTGAATTGATCACCATCCGCCAAATGCAGGACAAGCAGGCGGAGCATTATCAGATTGCGAAAGATATGATGGGCGTTTTGAATCTGCGTCTGCATGATTTGAAGTATTACGCACTGAAAAGCAAAAATGAAAAAAACCTGAACGAGCTGATTGCCAATATCAAACTGTATGATGCGCAGATCCAGACCGGCAACCGGGCACTTGACGTAATATTAACGGAAGAAAACTTGAAATGCTATCAGAAGGATGTAAGGCTTAGCTGTATGGCGGATGGGAAAGCCATTGCTTTCATGGAAGAGACGGACATCTACATACTCTTTGGAAATATGCTTGACAATGCATTGGAAGCAGTATTGAAGCTGCCGGAAAAGGATAAACAGAACATTACGCTGACAGTAATCCGACAGGGCTGTTATGTGAAAGTCCATTGTGAAAACTATGTGAATCAATTGCCGGAGTTGCAGGATGGCTTGCCGATGACCAGCAAAGCAGATAAACAGATCCATGGCTTTGGCGTTAAAAGCATTCGGCTACTGGCGGAGAAATACGCAGGAATGATTTCGATCATGCCTACAGAGGATACCTTCAGCATTGATCTGGTTTTCCCTGTTGGGCAATATGATGCAGACCATCCGAAAAAAACGGAGACTGTTTGATAAAGCTGATGAAGAAGGAGATCCGCTATTGGCAAAGGAGAGCCATGATGGGCTCTCTTTTTTGTGCGATTGGGTGGATATTGTACCATTCGAGTGAACAAAAAGGTAGAATAGGTGGTTCATATTGTGTTGTCTTTCATCTTCTGATAGACTGACGGCAACGTCGGTAGTTCCGACAAATAACAACCCAAAGGAAGGTCGAGAACATGAGGAGAATGAAACGCCTCGCAGCCAAGGCCGCCAGTTTGGCTTTGGTAATGTCCCTGGGATTCGGGACGGTGGTCAGTGCCTCCGCTGAAAAAGTGGAAACTGGTTTTGCCCCGACGACTGACACCTATCTTGTGGCACTTGCAAATGCGGAGAATGTCACTCGCGAGATCGCTGAAGAGGGTATGATCCTGCTGAAGAACAATGGGGCGCTGCCGATGAATGTGGCAGAGGGCTGCAAGATTACGGTACTGGGTCGTAACTCTGTGGAGCCTGTCTACGGCGGCAGCGGTTCAGCTGGCGGCGGCATGCCTAAGGTTGATGTGTATAACAGCCTTTGGAAGGCAGGCTTTACCGTCAACCCGGTGATGGAGGCTTTCTATCGTGATGCTGAAAAATCCAGCAGCGCCCGCCCTGCTACGCCTGCCCAGGGTTCGATGCCCAGCGGCTATGCGGTAGCTGAAACGCCGATGGAGAGATATACGGACGCAGAAAAGCAGAGCTGCGCTGATTATGCTGACGCTGCGCTGGTGTTCATTTCCCGTATCGGCGGCGAGGGCTACGATCTGCCCACGACTTCCTATCTGGTGGATGAGGAAGGCAACGAAACCGTCGTTCCTGGTCGCAATGATGCAAGCGAACACTATCTTGAACTGGATCAGAACGAGAAGGATCTGATTGCCTTTGCCAAGGAGAATTTTGACAAGGTTGTAATCGTGCTGAATGCCGGCACTCCGCTGGAGCTTGGTTCTGTTCAGGCTGACGAAGGTGTGGACGCGATCCTGTGGGCAGGCTGCCCCGGTGTAACCGGCTTTGAAGCACTGGGTGAGATCCTGAACGGTACAGTGAACCCTTCCGGCCGTACGGTTGATACTTATGCGGCGGATTTCACAGCCTCTCCTGCCTGGCAGAACTTTGCTGTCAATGCCGAAAATGGCCGTGCCGATGCCGCCAACAATACGCTGGTTCTTGAAAACGGTGAAGCGACCAAGTATCATATGGTCGAGTATGAAGAAGGCATCTATGTCGGCTATCGTTATTATGAGACCCGTGGTTTCAGCGATGGCGAGGAATGGTATGCTGAGAACGTGGTCTATCCGTTCGGCTATGGTCTGAGCTACACCACCTTCCAGTGGAATGCGAAGTTCCCTGAAAACGCCGGCATTTCCCGTGACACAAAGATCGATGTGGAAGTGACCGTAACCAACACCGGTTCTGTAGCCGGTAAGGATGTTGTTGAGCTGTATGCTTCCACGCCTTATCTGGCTGGTGAAATCGAAAAGGCACATGTTGTGCTGGCTGGTTTTGCCAAGACCAAGCTGCTTGCGCCCGGTGAAAGTGAGACTGTGACTATTACAGTCGATCCTTACACCATGGCATCCTATGACTACAACGATGCGAACCTGAATGATTTCTGCGGCTATGAGCTGGATCCCGGCACCTATACGCTGTATGTTGGTACCAATGCGCACGATGCATGGACCAATGGTGCTGCCGGCACCTTTACGCTGGATGAAAGCATCCTGTATGAAACGGATCCTGTTACCGGCAATGCGGTTGAAAACCGCTTCGACGAAGTCAGCGAGCATTTCGAAGACGGCAATGCTGTCCGCCTGAGCCGCAGTGATTGGGAAGACAGCTTCCCCACCTATATGGATGAGGACGATCTGGTCATTGATGAAGAAACCTTCGACAAACTGGAGATGACTGTTGTCGATGCTGCGTTCGATGAGGATCAGCCCTGGTATACGGATGTAATGCCTGTTCAGGCCGATCCGATCGAGTTGGCAGAGGGTGAAACCGCTCCCGCCGCGCCGATCCAGTTTGCTGAACTGATTGGTCTGGATCGCGAAGATCCCAAGTGGACTGCCTTTATGGATCAGTTTACCATTGCGGAGCTGGGCGCTATGATGTCCGGCAACTACAGTATTCCCGGCATTGAACGTTTGGGTATCCCGGTTACTCACGCGGTGGACGGCCCTGTGGGCTTCGTCTATCAGATGGGTGAAAAGTTTGGCGTAACGGGCGTCTTCTATGCTGCACCTGTGATGGTTGCTGCGACGTGGAACACCGATCTGGCGGCAAAGGAAGGCGACTGTCTGGCGGAAGAAGGTCTGTGGACGCACTGCACCGGCATCTATGGCCCTGCCACCAACATGCACCGTACACCTTTCTCTGGTCGTAACTTTGAGTACTATTCTGAAGATGGCTTCCTGGCTGGCAAGATCTGCGCTTCCGTGGTGAAGAGCATGACCGACAAGGGTCTAATCACCTTTGTGAAGCACTTTGCAGTCAACGATCAGGAAACCAACCGTGATACACTGGCTGGTCTGGTCACCTATGCAGACGAGCAGACTATCCGTGAAATCTACCTGAAGCCCTTTGAAATGGCTGTTAAGGAAGGCGGTACCAAGGCGATCATGTCTGCCTTCAACCGCATTGGTCTGACCAACTGCTCTGAAAACTATGGTCTGCTGACCGATATCCTGCGGAATGAGTGGGGCTTTGAGGGCACTGTGGTGACCGACTTCGGCGGAAGCATGACGCAGTATGCAAATCCTGATGCACTGATCCGTGTCGGCAACAATCTGTGGCTGGGCAACCTTGGTGCAGATGCCCTGACCCTGTCCGGTGAAGGGCTGACTGCTACTCAGGTGGCTGCGCTGCGCAAGGCAGCTCAGGAATCCCTGTATGTTGTTGCAAATTCCTCTGAGATGAATTTCTATGAGTCTTATTGGAATGAATTTTCTGTGGATGGCGGCAATCCCTGGATCGGTAACTTCAAGGTCTTTGGCAAGGTTATAGTGGGCGATGTGGAACGTGGTCAGGAGATCAACCTGGATATGAGCAGCAAGATCCATGGTACTGACGGTGAAGTGACTTATGAGGCACTGAATCTGCCGCTGGGTCTGAGCATTGATCCTCAGACTGGTATCCTGAGCGGTACGATCGCTGAAAAAGCACTGGATGGTTATTACATGGGTTTGATCAATCTGCGCAACGCTGAAGGCAAGTCCATCGGCGAGCAGGTTCGTGTAATCATGTTCCTGCAGGATACCAGCGAAAAGCCTGCTGATTTCGCTTACATTTCGGAGCTGACCTACGCCGGCGAACAGGAAGCTGAAATCAGGGCTGGTGAACAGGCGAACATATGCATTGCAGTGAACGGCGGTGTGGATGGCAAGATTGTTGTGGTGCCTGGCGCTTGGGGTGCTGTGAACTACTACAATACAGTAGAAAAGCCTGTTCTGTACACGGTCACTGGTGGCGAACTGCCCGCTGGTCTGTGGATCAGCCCTGCCGGCAGCATCTGCGGTGTGACAACCCAGACCGGTGATTATACGGTCGAGGTTACTGCTGCTTCTCAGGAAGTGGATGCTTCTCTGACCACGGCTGTGACCATTCATGTCCTGCCCTAATTATATCAAGTGACATAAACTGAGCGGAGGACAAGGAGGCATACTTCTGTCCTCCGCTTTTGTAAATGGAGGATGATTCGCGTGAAGAAAGGAACAAAACGTCTCATTGGTCTGCTTGTGTTCCTCGCAATAGCAACAGCCGCAGCAATTTTCATCATACAGAACGAGGGGCAGGGATCAAAGCAAGCTGCGGTAAAGCCGACAGAGGCTGCGGAAAACAGCGTCGCCAATGAACAGGAAGCGCCGGAGCAGGCATTTCTTGTGTATGAAAATGCCGAAGTGAATTGCATCATTGATGTTGCCGATTCCGGTTCAGTGGCGCTTGCAACAGGCGCGGACCATATCTCCTACGAGGTGATTGACGGAGATATGCCTAAAGGCTTGACAATTGCAGAGGATGGAACCATTCTCGGTGCCTATCCCAGGCCAATGAAGGGCCGTGTTGTTACAGTGCGTGCATCGGCTGAAGGCTGCGATCCTGTGGAAGCAGAGATCACAATCAATGTAGTCAAGCCCTTCCTGACATTTACAGGTATCACCCTGGCGGATGCCAAAGCAGGCGTCGAATATGCGGCTTCCGTTGCCTACATATCAGACACGACAGAGAAAGTCACCTTTAAGCTGGCAAAGGGCTCTGTGCTTCCTGAGGGGCTGACGTTGAATAAAAATGGAGTCATCACCGGAACGCCGACCACTGTTCAGCGAGGTGTACCTTTCACGGTTGTAGCGGAAGCCAAGGGATATTCGGATACCGAGGCCGTTTTCAAGCTGGATGTAATCATTGATCATAAAAGCAACGAAACTGGCACGATTCTGAATTATAATGGCGGCGATCTGAAGAGCGCCTATGAGAATGAATACTACTTGAATCAGACGGGCGTAGCAGCCGGTGTGATGAGCCTGAATAACAACGAGCTGACGTTTGAACTGGCAGAAGGCAGCCAGCTCCCTGAGGGCCTGACTTTGTATTCGAACGGTGCCATTTTCGGAACTCCCAAGGCTTCACGAGTTCAGTCCTTTGATATCATCGCTCATGCCGCAGGCTGCGAGGATCAGCGCAGAACCTTCACGCTGAACATCATGGGCAGCCAGGTGGGCTATGACAATTCCATGACGCTTGAGGGCGCAATACGAGGAGAAGCCTTCGACCGTTCGGTTGCAACAGCCTACGCGGGTGAAGAGGTGATCACCTATTCTGTGGACGAAAAGAACGCAGCAATCCTGAAGGAACTTGGACTTGCGCTGAGCAGCGACGGTGAGTTGACCGGCACGCCTACTCGCTCCACGAAACGCGCCCGTTTTACTGTCATTGCCTCGGCAGAGGGCTATTCTGAGGCAACATGCACCGTCTATATGAACATTCAGGAGCCGATGACAGAAACCACGGTTTTTGAAGCGGAATACCTGAATCTTGCCGGAAAGACAGGTGTCGGTTACTCCGGCGCTCCTGCTGATGAAGGTCTGATTTGCCGCAACGAGACGGCAGGCAACCATTTCTTCTTGGGTTATCTGCACAGCCCGAACATGTATTTTGAGTACACGATCTATTCTGGGGCAGATACAGAAGGTGAATTGCTGCTATCCCTGGGGCAGGAGTTGGGCGATGACATCTCTTTCGACCCGTCTACACTGGATGTCTCTGTCAATGGTGCATCCTTGTCCTTTGGTAGCTTTCATGTTCCGGGAGCCCGCCAGAGCTATACGGTTTTTGAGGAGTTCAGTGCCGGAAAAATCAAGCTGAACGCCGGTGAAAACAAGATCCGGATCACAGTCAAACCCAATACGCTTTTCGGTGGAGCGACCGGCGGTCCTGGACTGGATTATATCCGAATTGATGGCGCGTCTGCACCGCTGATGTGGCAGCCGTGTTTGTACAACTTTGATCTTGTTGTGATTTGAGGTGAAAACATGAAGAAGCAAAAAAAACCCGGCATTCTGCATATGCTTTGGAAACAATGCAGACCGTTTATGATCATCGCACCTTTGATGATTGTGCTGTTTGGCACAGTATCTCTGGTGGCGACGCTAAATCCTTTCCTGGCGAATACGATTTCAACCGTACTGGGCGGTGAACGGCGCGTATTGCAAAGCGGCGATCCGAACGCCGTACAGTATTACGACAAGACTGCCAGCTTCAAGCAGTTTGATCCCGGCATCAAGGATTTTGAACGGAATGCGCAAGGTCAGGAGCTCTCTTCCGGAGAGCAAAAAAAGCAGGCGCAGATGGCTGCGGGAATGTTGAATCAGGAGATTTGCGAGGAAGGCTTTGTTCTTTTAAAAAATGAATCTCAGGCGCTGCCTTTGACGGAAGGTGCTATGCACGTCAGCGTTTTCGGAAAGAATTCTGCTAATCTGGTGCTTGGCGGTTCAGGTTCTGGTGGTGGTAGTGCAGAGACGAGTGTGTCACTTTACGAAGGAATGAAAAATGCCGGCATTACACTCAATCCAAAGCTGATGGAGTTTTACGAAAGCTCTGCATCTGGGTCTGGGCGTGAGGCGAATCCTGCCATCGGCAGTTCAACGACCGGTCTGACGATTGGTGAGACACCTTATGACAAATATCCCAACGATGTCATCGACAGCTACAAGGATTATCAGGATGCTGCGATCGTGGTGATCTCCCGCATTGGCGGCGAGGGCTTTGATCTTCCGCGGACGATGGTTACGGAGTACGGCGGTGCTCCGGTTTCCGGTGCCAAGGAGGGTCAGCATTATCTTGAACTGGATGAGAACGAGGAACGTTTGCTTGATGAGGTGTGCCACGCGGGATTTGACAAGGTGATCGTGCTGATCAACAGTGCGGAGCCGATGGAACTTGGTTTCCTGAATGATCGGGCAGAAATCGACGCTGCGCTGTGGATCGGCTTTCCCGGCGGAACCGGTGCCAGTGCAGTTGGCAAAGTATTGACTGGTGCGGTTAATCCCTCTGGGCGTTTGGTAGATACTTATGTTCGTGATTTTACACAGGACCCGACCTGGCAGAACTTTGGCGACAACCGGCAAGTGAAGGGCAATATGTACCTTCAGGGCGGCGCTGAGTCCGGCTATTATTACGTCCAGTATGAGGAAGGTATCTTCCTTGGTTATCGTTATTATGAAACGCGAAGCTTCCAGGAAATCTATCGTTTCGGTGATGATGGCGGTGTGTATGACAGCAATGTTGTCTATCCGTTTGGCTATGGTTTGTCCTATACCGACTTCCAGTGGGAGCTGGTTGAATCTGAGACGACTGCAACCGGCTTGATCGAGGATCCTGAACAGGAGATCTCGATCACTGTCAAGGTGACCAATACCGGCAAGTTCGCCGGCAAGGATGTCGTGCAGCTGTATTACTCGGCACCTTACTACAATGGTGGTATTGAAAAAGCACATGTTGTGCTTGGTGACTATGCGAAGACTGCACTTTTGCAGCCCGGCGAATCGGGTTGTGTTACCTTGAAGCTGAAAGCTTCTGATATGGTGTCTTACGACCACGTTGATGCCAATGGCAACGGCTTTAAAGGCTATGAACTGGAACAGGGTATCTACCGGCTGTATATCGGGCAGAATGCACATCAGGCATGGAATCAGGATGAGGAGCATATGCTCTCCCGGAGCTTCTATGTTCCGGAAACCATCATGTACGCCATGGATATTGATGGGGCTTCGACTGCAAGTGATAACCAGTTTGATGAAATGACCGATTATATGCAGAAGTATGCGTCAGTCATGTCCCGGTTTTCTTTCGATTCCACATATCCAAGTGCTCCGACACAGGCAGACCGTGAGATCGACAGCGATTTGTTTAACGCGCTGACCTTTGTCTATAATGATCAGGACGCACCGTATTATACTCCGGACGCTTCCCTGAATCCGATTCCTACAACGTTGCAGCTCTATGATATGATCGGGGTAAGCTTCGATGATCCCAAATGGGAAGAGTTGGTCAATTCCATCTCTGAGGAAGATTTGATCAATCTGATTGGTACCGGCAATTTCAATACAGCTCGTATTGATTCCATCGGAAAGCCGAGGACGATCGATCCGGACGGCCCCGCCGGTTTTACGAATTTCATGGGTGACCCGTCTGTTCATGATACCGGTTTCTATGCCAGTGAATGTGTCATTGGCGCAACCTGGAATAAGGATTTGGCTTACGATATGGGCGTGATGATCGGCATTGAGGGGCAGATCGGCTATACCAATGGCGATGGACGTCCGTACAGCGGTTGGTATGCACCTGCCGTCAATATCCACAGAAGTCCCTTCTCCGGTCGTAACTGGGAATACTATTCCGAGGATCCCTATCTGACGGGTGCGATGGGTCTGCATGTCGTTCAGGGCGCGAATTCCAAAGGTGTGTACACCTATGTGAAACACTTCGTACTGAATGACCAGGAAACAAACCGTGATACAGGCGGTCTGATCACTTGGGCAGACGAACAGACCTTGCGCGAGATCTATATGAAGCCCTTCCAGATGATTGTTCAGCAGGGTGGTACGCATGCTCTGATGTCTTCCTTCAACCGAATCGGCACCACTTGGGCAGGCGGTAGCTATGCGCTGCTGACCAACGTTCTCCGCAAAGAATGGGGCTTCCAGGGGATGATTGTATCTGACTACAATCTGGGCAATGCCTACATGCCTCCGAACCAGATGATTCGTGCCGGTGGCGATATTAACCTGTCCCAGGCATACCTGCCCACTGCCTCTGCGAATGTGAAAAACGGAATGGATGCCGCGACACAGATCGCTATGATGCGTCGGGCTGCCAAGAACATTTTGTATACCGTTGCCAATTCCTGTGCAATGAATGGGTTAGGAGCAGGTGTGACGTACGCCTATCTCGCCCCGCTGTGGATGGTCTGGACTGTCATTGCCAATGTTCTGTTGATCGTCAGTATGGCGCTGTGGGGATACTTTTGCGTGCGGAAGGTACAAAAAGGTAAAAAACAAATGAGCGTTTCATGAAAGAAACCGACTAAGCGAATCACATGTTGAGACAGTATGGTGCTGAGCAGCAGCTTCACACAAAGCAGCGGCGAATGGAAAGAAATGCTTCATATGTAGAAGGATGTCCATGACTTCTTTCCGGAGCAGTTTGCTTTTCGGCAAATAGACCTGATTATATTCCGCAAACTTTGCCGTGATCGTTAAAGCTGTCATGATGTCCATCGGACCATACTTGCAGACAAAACCCTTGATCGCCTCCATCCGCTCTGTGCGTGTGGAGGCATTTTTCATGCAGATCTGACCGACGACGGGCGTTGGTGCGCCGCCTGTCAGGCGAACGGCAGGCGCAAATATATCTGCGGCAAGACGCAGAGCGAAGTTCTCGCCAAGCGGCAAATGGCTGCCCAAATCGAAAAACGTCTATGCACTCGACGAAAACGGAAACCGAATCCGCGCACCGAACGCTTCACCCATATTCTTGCTTTGTTTCTTGTGATTTTTAAGGAAAGCATTCTCCTTGCAGTACCACAATTCTTTGACTGCGTACACCGCTGAGCAAAATCACCTCGACCGGCGAAATTGAGCAGCGGTTCCGCTTGAATTGAGCAATGGGACCGCCCGGATTGAGCAGCCCCACCGCTCAGGTTGAATATGGACAGAACAAATCAGTCAAGGTATTATAAATATAGTCGGAGTCAGATGTCCTGCAAACCCTTCCGCTTGCGCATGGATTCCTTGCCTCCAATGACCACGGTGTAAGCATCGTGGACGATTCGGTCGCAGATGGCATCAGCCAGCAGTGGGTCAGACAACTTTTCCGGCCAGCCCGGAATGTCAAACTGGGAGCAGAAGATCGTGGAGTTTCGCTTGTACCGGGACTCCACGATTTCCAATAAGTCCCTGGCTTCCGTTTCTTTCAAAGGGTACAGAAGCCATTCGTCAATTATGAGCAATGCGTACTTCTTGTACTGGGCCATGAGCTTGCGAATCGTACCGTTGCCCCTGGCAATCTGGAATTCTACCAGAAGATCCGGGAGCCGGATGTACTTCACCGCATAAAACCGTCTTGCGGCAGCCATGCCCAAAGCGCAGGCGAGATAGGTTTTGCCGCTGCCGGTAGATCCCAGCAGGATGATGTTGTGGTGCTCCTGAATGTAGTTGCAGGTGCTGAACCGCAGCAGTTCCTCCTGCTTCAGTCCTCTGTCGGGCAGATACTCCACATTTTCCAGACAAGCTCCCGGATCCGAGAAGGTTGCCTGCCGGATCAGCTTGTTCAGATGGTTATTCTTTCGGGCATTCCATTCCGCATCCACCAAAAGACCGAGCCGGTCCTCAAAGGTCATGTTTGGGAACTGCGGATCGGCAAGTTGATCCTTCAGGGCATTGGCCATAACACTCAGCCGCATTTCACGCAGCTTGGATACCGTTGTTTCAGTCAGCATCACTTATTCCCCCTTCCGTAGTAGTCAGCCCCACGGGTGAAACCGTACTGGGAAGAGGACGCAGTAGCCGTACTCTGCTCAGGGATGGCTTTATCCTGGCCGGATGCCAGAATAGCCTGAATATTCTTGAGAGAAGGGCGGGGTGTGTATTCCAATGCCCGTTTGCAAGCATTCTCCAGCCGTTCCGGAGTGTACTTGTCTGCCAGCTTCAGCAGACCCATGCAGGACTTGTAGCCCTGCTGTTCTACTTTGTAGCTGCCGAGAATAGCCCGGACAACGACCTGCGTGTTGCTGCCGACCTTACCGGCCCAGTGAATGAACCGTTCACCGTTCCACTGGACATACTTCTGGTGCTCTGGCGGCATATGCGCCTGGATCGTGCTGTATTGGTTAAGGCACTACCGCACAATTCGTCGGCAGCGCTGGCGATGCCTTTTCTGCCATCTGCTTCTTGCAGAAATCTCGATTTACCTCCAGTAAACCTTCGATTTCTGCAATCGCATCTGACAAAAAATGCATTCGCCATCGCACCAACTCATTTGTGCGGTATTGCCTTAAACCGTCCGTACAGCCTGGGATGGGAACAGATTCGGTTTCCACCGTAGAAAACCTCTACCGTGGATCTGGTGAGCCGGACATCTACTTTCTGCTTGATGTACTCAAAGGGAACAGAATAGTTCATGCGCTCCACGGAAATGTGGTAATTTGGTCCCACCGTTGCCACTTTCCAGATGGCCAATTCAAAAGGTCTGGGCGGCAGAGGGCGCAGGAAGGGCCTCTCTTCTGCAAAGCTGCTGGACCGGCTGCCTTCCCGCTTCTGGAAAGGTTTATGGTTGAACGCCTCCAGACGGTCCCAAATCGCCTCGTTCAGTTCCAATAGGGACAAAAACTGGCGGTTCCGCAGAGCGGCCAGTATGAAGGTAGAGATGATACCGACAGTACCCTCAACAGCAGCTTTATCCTTGGGAGCGCGGACTCTGGCAGGCAGAATTGCCGTGCCATAATGCTCTGCCAGCTCCTGGTACGATTTATTGAGAACAACCTCATCCTTCCCATGCTTTTGCACGCCGGTTTTCAGATTGTCGCACTGGATGATCCGTGTAACGCCGCCAAAGTATTTGTAGGCATTCACATGGGCAGTGGTCCATGAGTCCTGGTTCATGGAGAAAAAGGCTTCTACGTAGCTGTAGCCACTGTAGGGCAGGGTTGCCACGAACACATAAGCCGGGATAATTTCACCGGTGTCTGTGTCAATAACAGCGGCAGTATCGCCGGCCCAGTCCACCTGCATAACCTCGCCGGGCTTGTGGTTCAGGTGCATGGTGGCGTTTACCTTTGTCAGATAGTCCGCATAGTACTTGTTGAACTGGGTGGACTGGTATGGAATCTCACCCGCCGCCCGACACTGGTCGCAGTATCCCAGCCACAGCAGATTCAGGGTGATACCGCTGCGCTGGAGTTCCTTGTGGACATAGGCGTAGTCCGGCATCTTGTAGACAGGCTTCGAGGGGCTGGTCGGAAACAGACGCTCTGAGAGCTGCTTATCCGACATTTCCTCCGGCAGTGGCCATTGCAGGCCGCAGTTTGCTGCCCGTTGCAGGGTTGCTGCCACAGTGTTCCGAGCGCACTGGCAGCTTGACGCGATCTCGGTCTTGTTGAGTCCCAAACTATGGAGTCTGAGAATCTCACGGTAATTGGTCATACAGGTGACCTCCTTGTAGATATTTACACCGCAAAATGCGATGCATATCTACATTTTACCGCAGTGCTCAACGACGGCGGCAAGCGTGCTCAATTCCGCCGGAATGGATGCTCAATTTGAGCGGTCGTGCTGCGCAATCTCGCGCGGAATACTCATCATCAATTTCTTCCATTTCAACGCACCTTCATTTAATATGAATTTTATCAGGCACAAAAGAATTTCTACATGCGCCTGAAAATTCTTCATGATGGAGGGAAAGGAAAAGTTCGTTCATGGTTAATGCCTCCTGTTAGTAGTGTGTTGGAAAATTGTGTAGTAGGTAAAGAAGGGGGGGGAATGAAAGCCAGCCCGTCGGCGGCTTGCGTACGGGACGCAAACCACGACGGGCTGGTGGAATTGGCGAGCTTCAGGAAAAGTTCTGCCATCATGATTACTTGCATATCGCCTTAGTAGCGTTGACATGATTCGCGCTTCGTGAAAGCTCATTCTTCGCTGTATATCAATCCTGTATCATTAAAAATGCAAGAATCACAATATAGCTCCCGACTTCAGTACGGATTTGCACTAAATATACTAATTACATGCTTATTTAAGTCTACACGAAGAATATACCCTGCTTTACGTAAAAAATAGAATATAGACCGATTGTCAACATAGATCTCTTTTTTATCAGTTCGAAAGATTGGCTGATAAGAATCTCCCGGTGGCATTAACAAATAATTAAAGTCGTCAAATTCCTCACTTAGTGTTTTTTGGGTGACATCAAGAGAATATCGTTTTTCTTTTTGTTGTATTTCTACCATAAATTCATTTTTCCATTCCAGCTCAAATCCTAATGCTCTTAACATTGCAAGCAAAGGTATTTCAACCGTCGAATACTCTGTGCTATATTCTAAAATTGCATCACTTATTATCTGCTGTCCATCAAAGAAAATTTGAAATGAATCTTTCATTTTGCAGTCACCTTCTTCACGTTCAGTTAAATTTAACACATTTCTTGATTGGTTTATCTCATCTACACCTACGATGATTATGAACAAGAGTATAATAGCCACAAGCAACAGTGCCCACAAAGCATATTTCTTCATATTCGTTCCCCCTTGTCACTTTGTTTGGAAAATGTTACAAAGTGGCATGTTTTCGTATGGACTCATATAAAATCCATGCATAAATTCTTCAAATGTTTGCTCTCCTGAATACCCCCATGGGTTGTTTGTATATATGATGTCGTTATTAACATCAACTCCCGTAACAACGATTAAATGTGCATCAGGTATACGTGCACCGTTGGTTTCAATTTCTCCATTGTAGTAGCCATATACCGGACCGGACTCCAATAGTTCTCGAATGGAATAGATGCTTCCAATATCCCTTGCTAAGCATTCTGTTCCTATATCTGCCGGCCATCCTCCCTGATTCCACCAACAAGTTCCAATTGTCATCGCGTCAATCTGCAATTTGTCCAATTGATACTCATACGCAAATGAAAACGCCATTAAATCAGCCTCTTCTTGTGTCATATCTGTAACATTATTCTTATAGCAGTATATCATAACAGCGCAATATGCCCAACACAGTTTCCAACCACCTTGGCTAAATAATGGGACCTTGTAGATTAACGGTGCAATAGGAGCAGGTGTTGCCGATGAAATAGGGGGCGGATTAGGAGCAGGCGTCGCACGCTCTGACTCTAATCCCATTAAATCGTTCTGCATAATTGGGTTATTCAAGCAATAATCGTACAGATTCACTTCAATTAATACATCTGCATTAAGAAATCTGCACCATTCCGCCCGATAGTACCGACTCCGCAGATAGTACAGCCCCGTTTCCTCATCAAACACATACCCGCGATAGCGGAACGGCTGCACCTTGCCCAGCGTCTCCGCCAGCTCACCGGTACACCACAGCGGCG
>ERZ1026915.689-NODE-689-length-16671-cov-6.507282_pt1 | contig 16671 bp, 9 predicted proteins | sample MGYA00519466_ERZ1026915 | MGnify/ENA primary metagenome ERZ1026915 (study PRJEB26926, sample SAMN06164884) | human gut metagenome | biome: ENVO:00009003; feature: ENVO:2100002; material: ENVO:00002003 | host: Homo sapiens | place: USA | collected 2012 ... | reverse complement strand
GAGATCATGCCTAGTCTCGTGGGCTCGGAGATGTGTATAAGAGACAGGATATCAGTATGCCGAAGAGTATGCTGCCGACAAAGGTTTATGATGCATTTAACTCCGAGACCGGAACGATGATGGCAATCTTCTTTGATGAAGGAACATCTTCGGACGGAACAATGGAAGCAATCTCCGAGATCCGTTCTCTGGCGGGCGAGCAGTGCTTTTTAAGTGGTATGTCAGCTGTTGTTACAGATACGAAGGAGCTGGCGGAGAAAGAGACACCGTTGTATGTATTGATCGCGGTTGTGCTGGCGATGATCGTACTTGGTCTTACAATGGAATCGTTCTTTGTACCGATCCTCTTCATGCTCAGTATTGGAATTGCGATTGTCTATAACCTGGGAAGTAACTATTTTATGGGAGAGATCTCCTATATTACAAAGGCATTGGCAGCAGTTCTGCAGCTGGGGGTAACGCTGGACTACTCGATCTTCCTGATGCATAGTTACGAAGAACAGCAGATCCGTTACGACGGAGATAAACACCGTGCAATGGCACATGCAATCTCACAGACATTTTCATCTGTAATCGGAAGCTCCATCACAACAATTGCCGGATTTATCGCACTGTGCTTTATGTCATTTACACTTGGTATGGATATCGGAATTGTCATGGTTAAGGGTGTTATCCTTGGCGTACTTGCCTGCGTAACAATTCTTCCATCTATGATCCTGTGCTGTGACAAGATTATTGAGAAGACAAAACATAAACCATTCCTTCCGGATATCGGAAAGATTTCAGATAAGGTTACTAAGAGATATCTCATCTATGTGGCACTGTTCGTAGTTCTGCTATTCCCGGCTATTTACGGAAATAACCATACAGGCGTTTATTACAACCTGGATGAGACACTTCCAAAAGATCTTCCGAGTATCATTGCAAATGAAAAATTGAAGGAAGATTACGACATGAATACGACGCACATGATTCTTGTAGACAGCTCTACAGATTCAGCGGACGTAGGCAAGATGCTGAATGAGATGGATAAGGTGGACGGAATCAAATGGGCACTTGGACTTGACTCCCTGATCGGGCCGTCCGTACCGGCAAGCATGATCCCGGATTCAGTGACAAGATCATTAAAGAATGATAAGTACCAGCTTGTACTGGCGAACTCGGAATATAAGGTAGCTACAGATGAATTGAATGATCAGATCAAAGAACTGAATACGATTCTTCATAAATATGATGAAGGTGGAATGCTGATCGGAGAAGGTCCTCTGACAGCAGATCTGATCGACATTACAGATAAAGACTTCAAGACAGTAAGTGCAGTATCAATCGGAATTATTTTCGTGATCATAATGCTTCTGTTCAAGTCAATCTCACTGCCGATCATCCTGGTAGGCGTTATTGAGTTCGCGATTTTCGTCAATATGGGTATTCCATACTACATGGGAACTAAGTTGCCATTCGTGGCATCCATCGTAATCGGAACCATTCAGCTTGGATCCACCGTAGACTATGCAATTCTTATGACAACTCGTTATAAGAGAGAGCGTAACCATGGCGCGAATAAATATGATTCCATCACAACTGCGCACCGCGTATCCGCACAGTCTATCATGGTAAGTGCGTTGAGCTTCTTCGCAGCAACGATCGGTGTAGGACTTTACTCCAACATTGATATGATCAGTTCCCTGTGTATCCTGATGGCGAGAGGAGCACTGATTAGTATGGTAGTTGTAATCTTCGTACTGCCGTCCATGTTCATGGTATTTGATAAAGTGATCGTGAAGACAAGTAAGGGATTCCTGCCACCGAAGGAATAATTGGGCGTGAAATAGAATGCGAGAGGTATGCCGAATTAGGATGCTAAGGCATATTTCACTTTCAGAAAGAAAAGATAAGAAATGGGCATTATTTGGCTAATTATTTGGTCGATAATGCCTTTTTAAGTTGGTAAAATGACCATAGAAACAAACGAAACAGAAAACAGACTTCTTGTAGCGATGAATAAATGGCTGATCGCGCATGAGGATGCACAGATTGAAGGTGCGTTCTGTGGGTTAAAAGGTGAGAACGTCGAAGTCTGATTGAAAATGGATGCCGGGGTTTCCAAAAATCAGGATCGTGTTATTCACAAGGTTTCTGCATGATGTGTGGAAAACCAAATGAAATTACAGGAAAAGTGTGGACAACGTAACATGAGAAAGATAGAAATAATAACAAGTATAAAGAAAGCGAGGATTTTATTATGAGTAATATGCCAGAATTAAAAATCGGTGTTGTAGCAGTGAGCAGAGATTGTTTCCCGGAGAGTCTTTCCGTGAACAGAAGAAAAGCATTGATCGATGCCTACACAAAGAAATACGGTGAAGGAACTGTCTATGAATGTCCGATTTGTATTGTAGAGAGCGAGATCCACATGGTGCAGGCTCTGGAAGATGTAAAGAAAGCAGGATGTAACGCACTGGTTGTTTATCTTGGAAACTTCGGACCGGAGATTTCTGAGACACTGCTTGCAAAACATTTTGACGGACCGAAGATGTTTGTCGCAGCTGCAGAGGAGACACAGGATAATCTGACACAGGGACGTGGAGATGCTTATTGCGGAATGCTTAACGCAAGCTACAATCTGAAACTCAGAGGAGTAAAAGCTTACATTCCGGAGTATCCGGTAGGAACAGCAGAGGAATGTGCTGATATGATCCATGAGTTTGAACCGATCGCGAGAGCAGTTGTCGGATTAAGTGACTTAAAGATTATCAGCTTTGGACCGCGTCCGTTAAACTTCCTTGCATGTAATGCACCAATCCAGCAGCTTTACAATATCGGAGTTGAAATTGAGGAAAACTCTGAACTTGACCTTTTCGAGGCCTATAACAAACATGAAGGTGATGAGAGAATTCCGGCCGTTGTAAAAGAGATGGAAGAAGAGCTCGGAGCAGGAAATAAGAAACCGGAGATCCTTCCGAAACTGGCTCAGTATGAGATTACTTTGAAAGACTGGGTCGAGGAGCACAGAGGATACAGAAAATACGTTGCAATCGCAGGAAAATGCTGGCCGGCATTCCAGACACAGTTCGGATTCGTTCCATGTTATGTAAACAGCCGTCTGACAGCTCAGGGAATCCCGGTATCCTGTGAGGTTGATATTTACGGAGCACTCAGCGAGTTCATCGGAACTGCTGTCAGCCAGGATGCAGTAACACTTCTTGATATCAACAATACAGTACCGGCAGATATGTACAAAGAGAGCATCGAAGGAAAATTCCCATATACACAGAAAGATACATTTATGGGATTCCATTGTGGAAATACAGCTTCCGGCAAACTTGCTTTCTGCGAAATGAAATATCAGATGATCATGGCAAGATCTCTTCCAATCGAGGTTACACAGGGAACACTTGAGGGAGACATCAAACCTGGAGATATCACATTCTACAGACTGCAGAGTACATCTGATAATGTACTTCGTGCTTATGTTGCACAGGGAGAAGTACTTCCGGTTGCTACAAAATCCTTCGGATCTATCGGAGTGTTTGCAATTCCGGAGATGGGAAGATTCTACCGTCACGTACTGATCGAAAAGAATTATCCACATCACGGAGCAGTTGCTTTCGGACACTTTGGAAAAGCATTATTCGAAGTGTTCAAATACATTGGTGTGCCGGTTGAAGAGATCGGATACAACCAGCCGAAGGGTGTAAGATATCCAACAGAGAATCCGTGGGGTTAATTATATAGAAAGGTATAAGCATAGAAAACGGGCAGAGAGCCGTGCCGGAAACGGCAAGGCTCTCTGTCTTTATACAGGAGGAACGACATGTTATTTGTAGGAGTAGATCTTGGAACATCCGCAGTAAAACTTCTTCTGATGGATGAGAATGGAAAGATCAAGAATATCGTATCAAAAGAATATCCGTTATATTTCCCACATCCGGGATGGTCAGAGCAGAAACCGGAAGACTGGTTTGCACAGAGTATGGAAGGGCTGAAAGAGCTTCTTGAAGGCTCTGATAAGGATCAAGTGAAAGGAATCAGTTTTGGAGGCCAGATGCACGGTCTTGTTGCGCTTGATAAGGAAGACCAGGTGATTCGCCCGGCAATTCTGTGGAACGACGGACGTACTGCAAAACAGACCGATTACCTGAATCAGGTGATTGGAAAAGAGAAGCTTTCAGAGTATACAGCAAATATTGCATTTGCCGGATTTACAGCACCGAAGATTCTCTGGATGAAGGAAAATGAACCGGAGAATTTTGCAAAGATTGAGAAGATCATGCTTCCGAAGGATTATCTTGCATATCGTCTGTCAGGGTCTTTTTGCACAGAGTATTCAGATGCTTCCGGAATGCTGCTTTTGGATGTGGAGCATAAGTGCTGGTCTGCAAAAATGCTTGAGATCTGTGGTATTACAGAGGCACAGCTTCCAAAGCTGTATGAAAGCTGGGAAGTAGTTGGAACTTTGAAAGCAGAGGTTGCAGCGGAACTTGGCGTATCAGAGGATGTAAAAGTAATTGCAGGAGCCGGGGACAATGCGGCGGCAGCAGTTGGAACGGCAACGGTCGGAGACGGCGGCTGCAATATTTCTCTCGGAACATCAGGAACACTCTTTATTTCCAGTAAGAAATTCGGAGTAGATAAGAAGAACAATGCACTGCATTCCTTTGACCATGCAGATGGCAATTATCATCTGATGGGATGCATGCTCAGTGCTGCTTCCTGTAATAAATGGTGGATGGATGAAATCCTTAAGACAAAAGATTATCCGGCAGAACAGGCAGGAATCACAAGGCTCGGCGAGAACCATGTGTTCTATCTTCCATATCTGATGGGAGAGCGTTCTCCTCATAATGACCCTTCCGCAAGAGCAGCATTTATCGGAATGTCTATGGACAGCACAAGAGAGGATATGACACAGGCTGTGCTGGAAGGTGTTGCATTCGGACTGCGTGATTCCCTGGAAGTTGCAAGAAGTATTGGTGTGAATCCAGAGAGAACAAAGATCTGCGGCGGTGGAGCAAAGAGTCCGCTGTGGAGAAAGATCATTGCAAATGTGATGAATATGAAAGTAGATCTGATCGAAAGCGAGGAAGGTCCGGGATATGGAGCGGCAATCCTGGCAGCAGTTGGATGCGGCGTATTTGATTCGGTGGAAGAGGCTGCGAAGAAACTTGTGAAGGTGACAGGAACAGAAGAACCGGATCCGGAACTGGTGCAGAAGTACGAGGAAAGATATCAGGAATTTAAGAAATTGTATCCGGCATTGAAAGGATTTTTTCAAGAGAAACAAGCATAATTGAACTCCAATAAAAAACTCCCAATAGAAAATCATGCTCTAGAAGATATCTGAGCTGGAATTCTATTGGGAGTTTTTAAAATATCAATAAATCTTACGCTAAAAACAACGCATACAGTATCACAAGAATACCAAGCACGATTCTGTAATATCCAAATACTTTGAAATCATGTTTCTTAATATATCCCATCAGGAATTGAATAACGATAATAGAAGAAACAAATGCTGTTACCATACCAATCAGAAGAATTATTGCTTCTGTTCCGGTAAAGTTCAGACCAAACTTCACAAGCTTCAGAAGACTTGCACCGAACATAACCGGAATCGCAAGTACGAAAGTGAATTCAGCAGCAACGGTTCTGGATACTCCAAGGATCAAAGCACCGACAATTGTTGCACCGGATCTGGATGTTCCAGGGAAGATTGCAGCGATCAGCTGGAAAAGTCCGATCAAAAATGCAGTCTTATAAGTAAGTTCGTCCATACTGTTGATCTTCGCAGGTTTGCCCTTGTGATTATTCTCAACAATGATAAATGCGATACCGAAGACAATCAGAGCAATCGCAACGCAAGGGTAATTGTAAAACCATTTCTCAAACAAATCATTGAACGGCATTCCGATCACGATCGCAGGGATACATGCAACAAGGACTTTCAGCCAGAGGATAATGATATCCATCTTCACATAACTTAAAATTCCATTTCCGGATTTCTTTTTTCTATGTGCATGTTTTGCCTGGCGGCGTCTGACCGTGTGACTTCCTTCCGGTGCACCAAATGGGAAGATCTGGTTCCAGAATAAGATGACAACGGCAAGAATCGCACCTAACTGGATCACAACTTCAAACATGCTGTAGAATTCTTCGGAAACATCTAATTTCACAAACTGATTCAAAAGAATCAGATGTCCCGTGCTGCTGATCGGCAGCCATTCTGTGATTCCTTCCACAATTCCAAAGAGGAAGGATTTCAAAAATTCAATCATTCTTAATTTATACTCCTTTTTATTGATGGATTGCAGCTATACTAAGAGATTCTAGCACCAAATGCAATCATTTTTGTGCAGCTACACTTATGCTCTAAAGTGACTCACGGTTTCTTATTATAAAACGTTGGCAAAAGATGTGCAAGAAATAGAAAGTATTTAAATTGTTAAATCGTCGATTTAAGAAATTCCTAATATTTTTCCAATCTATCTCTTAAAAACCATCAAGTATCATGTATACTATAGTTAGAACTTGATCATGTGATAATTATGTTGCTGCGCTGTTATCGGTGTCAGCAATTATCGAGGGGTATGTAAAATGTATAAAATATTAGTATGTGATGACGATAGAGAAATCGTAGAAGCAATCGAAATTTATCTTTCTCAGGAGGGATATCAGATTTTAAAAGCATATGACGGAATCGAAGCACTGGAGATTTTGGAGAAAGAGGAAGTGAATCTTCTGATTATCGATGTCATGATGCCAAGACTTGACGGAATCCGTGCAACATTGAAGATCCGCGAGAAGAACAGTCTGCCAATCATTATCTTGTCTGCGAAATCAGAAGATACCGATAAGATTCTTGGACTCAATATCGGTGCGGATGATTATGTAACAAAGCCGTTCAATCCGCTGGAACTTGTGGCACGAGTGAAATCACAGCTGAGACGATTTAACGAGCTTGGCGGAACAGCACAGGAGCCAAAAGAGACGATTTATAAGGTGGGTGGCCTTCAGATCAATGATGATCTCAAGCAGGTAACAGTAGACGGAGAATTTGTGAAACTGACACCAATTGAATACAATATTCTTTTGCTTCTGATGAAGAATCAGGGAAAAGTATTTTCAATCAATCAGATTTACGAATCCATCTGGAATGAAGAGGCAATTGGTGCGGATAACACAGTTGCAGTTCACATTCGTCATATCAGAGAAAAAATAGAGATCAATCCGAAAGATCCACGTTACCTGAAAGTAGTCTGGGGTGTCGGATATAAAATCGAAAAAGCATAGTGCGAACAGTAACAAAAGCACATGTAAAAATGGATAGAAAAAGCATATAAGAGAACATAGAAAAATGCATAAGAAGGCATATAAGGAAGGGTTAACAATGAAGAAATGGTACAGGAAGACCGTGACAAGGACAATCGTTCTTGTTGTGGCGATTCTTAGCGGAGCATTGCTTGTGACAAATTTGCTTTCTCTCCTGACACTGGCGGGTGGAATGAGTTTGTCACAGATTCAAAAGATGAATACACAGTCTTTTGAAGAATCCGAAGAATTCAGCAAGATGGTCGAAAGTTACATGTACGATGTACAGGAGAAGCTTTATCTGCAGAATCTTTTTGAAAGTGACGGCGCCTACAATCCCAAAAAACTGGTGGATGTAATGGAACTGTCAAAGAAGGGCAAGATTTCAGAAACAAATTTGTCAGGTGTCACGTACACCATGGAAGAACTGGTGAACTGGGGCGAGACTTACAGTGGAACAGATAACGACAATCTTTACAAACAGAATGGCGTGATCGTCTGCCAGAAACCGGACGGAAATTATTATTACTATTATATGAATGATTTCTTTTCTCTTGTAAATGCAGGAAAATTTCAGTTTCAGATGGGCGAGCAGGACAGAGATCAGTTCCTGGCAGGATTGCAGGCGGGCGAATTTACGACTTCCGGCTATTATACATTTCAGATTACAGATGAAAACGGTGAGCTGCTTTATACAGACTGCTGGAACTTTGGTCAGTCAATGATTGAAAAATATGCACCGGTCGGAGCGGATAATCTACTCCAGGTTGTAAATAATAATCCGCAGTTAAATGGAAGACTGACATTGGTTTATGATAATATTGCCACAGCATTGCAAACAATCTATGAAGACTGGCAGGATTATGAAGGCGGTTGGAATTATCTGGAAGAAGGGAATACCAATTTTACCTATCTGTATGCAGATGAATCGACAAAGAAGGTTACTACAAATAAAGCAGAATATGCAAATTATGCAGATGTAAAGAAAAGCATAGAAGACATGATAGAATCAGCGTCAAAGAACCCTGTGAAATATATGGTAATCTATCCTGAATTGAAAGATTTTAAGACGAATATGAACGTTTCTTATTCGGATCAATGGCTCAATACACGTTCTTATGGTTACTATTCCGGCGGAACAAAGTGGAAAGATGTTTTTGCAGTTGCAGTGGACACAAACTATCCGATCCAGGATCAGTTTTACCAGAGTAGCATCGAATATCAAAATAACATTCCGCATATGAAAGCGGCATTATATTTTATGATTTTCAGCAGCGTACTCTTTTTGATCACAGTAGTGTGGCTGACATTGGGTGCCGGAAGAAAACCGCAGGATGAAGAACTGCATTTGTTAAAGTTCGATTCCTGGAAGACAGAGATTGCTGCTGCAGTTGTTATTTTTGTCTGGGTGATTGGAAGTTATTTCTTTTTTGTAGCAGGAATCGATGGAATTCATATCTTATTTGATGGAATTACAGGGTTGAGTAGTTCATACGGTGCTGTGGAAAGTGATACATTTATTCCATCATCCTATGTTCCGAATGTATATATGCAGACTTTAAGTCTCGGAGAATCAGTAGGTGCGTTTGCATATGGAACATTTACATTTACCTGCTTTTTTGCCGGCTATCTTAGTCTGGTAAGAAGAATTAAGGCAAAGAGTTTGTGGGAGAACAGTCTGCTTCGAAGCTTCGGTATATTTATCGGGAAAATATTACGAGACATGAAGCTTACAAAGAAAACAGCAGGACTTTTGATTCTTTATTTCCTGTTTCAGCTTTTCGTGCTCTGGGGTGGAGATTTCTTCCTGGTGATTCTGCTGCTGATTGCTGATGCAGTGCTATTCTATTACATGGTTGCAAATGTGATGGAGAAGAATCGATTGAGAAAAGGAATTCAGGAGATCGCTGCCGGAAATATGAGTTATCAGATTCCAATCGACGGACTGCATGGGGAGAACAAGAAATTTGCATTGATGATCAACGGGATCGGAACCGGACTTAACAAAGCAGTTGCCGAGGCAATGAAAAACGAACGTCTTAAGACAGATTTGATCACAAATGTTTCTCATGATATTAAGACACCACTGACTTCTATTTTGAACTATGTCGGCATCTTAAGACAAACAGATCCGGCGGATCCGAAAGTTCAGGATTATCTGAATATTCTGGAAGAGAAAGCACAGAGACTGAAGACATTGACAGAAGATGTAGTAGAAGCATCGAAAGTCAGCAGCGGGAATATTTCCCTGGAATATATGGATCTTGATCTGTCAGAAATGATCCAGCAGACGCAGGGTGAACTCGAAGAAAAATTCGAGGCGAGAAATCTGGCAATCGTCACAGATCTTCCGACAGAACCGGCTGTTGTGCATGTCGATGGAAGAAGAATGTGGCGTGTTCTGGAAAATATTTACGGAAATGCAGCCAAGTACGCAATGCCTGGAACCAGAGTTTACGCGACTCTGAAAACAGATGATACAAAGGTAAGATTTTCATTGAAAAATGTTTCCGAGCATCAGTTGAATATTCAGGCTGACGAACTGACAGAACGTTTTATCCGCGGAGATATTTCCAGAAGTACGGAGGGAAGTGGATTAGGACTTTCTATAGCGAAGAGCCTTACAACAATGCAGGGAGGTACATTTGATCTGTATCTGGACGGAGATTTGTTCCGGGTAGATATTACATTTCCAAGAGTGAAAGCAAAAGGAAATGCTGCCGGGGTAACAGAGGAATTAGCAGAGAAATCATCAAGCGGTGTATCTTGACATTCTATTCGCGTTATGCTACCCTTTTTAAGGAATGAAAAGCAGTGATAAGCGAAACGCGATGAGGAAGAGAGTAGTCTGTAACAGATTCTACAGAAAAGTCCTGAAGGCTGTCAGGCCGGATGTTGAGAGGGATGGATGGAAGACAGATGAAGATGGCTTCTGAGCAGCGCAGATGAGCCTGAACAGAGTGAGCAAGTGAGTTGTTTAAGTAGCAATCTTGAATAAAAAGATCCGGGTTAGTCTGTGAAGGGATTCGCCCTTTATAGCGAAGAGTATCAACAGTGAGAAATGCCGTAGTATTCAAAGCAGTTTTTACTAACGAAAGTGCAGATACTCATAGAGGTTTCTTTCCGCGAGGAAGGAACGAAGAGAAGTGGTAACACGAAAGTAGGATTCGTCTTCTCAGGGATGCAAGTCCCTGGGAGGGCGTTTTTTAATATATTAGGTTCTTTCCTAATATATTAAAAACGCTCCGCTAGGGATATGCGCTGCGGCGTACAAAGTAGGTGTCGCAAGCGACCGCCGCAAGTGCAAGAATGTGCCTTGGCACATTCTTTGTTACGGAAAATCCAGAAAAAATCGTATTAGTAATCACTGAAAGTTGAGAAAAAATCCCACATTGTGGGAAAAGGAGGCAGAAAAATGTCAGAAAAACCAAAATATTATATAACAACAGCGATTGCCTATACATCAGGTAAACCGCATATCGGAAACACATACGAGATCGTGCTTGCAGATGCAATTGCACGTTACAAGAGAAGCCAGGGATATGATGTATTCTTCCAGACAGGAACAGATGAGCACGGACAGAAGATCGAGCTCAAAGCCGAGGAGGCTGGAATCACACCAAAGGAATTCGTAGATAATGTATCAACAGAAATCAAAAGAATCTGGGATCTGATGGATACATCTTATGACAAATTCATCCGTACAACAGATGAAGATCATGAGAAACAGGTTAAGAAGATCTTCAAGAAACTTTACGACAAGGGAGATATTTACAAGGGACATTATGAAGGAATGTACTGTACACCATGCGAGTCTTTCTTCACAGAGTCTCAGCTTGTAGATGGAAAATGTCCTGACTGTGGACGCCCGGTTCAGCCTGCAAAAGAAGAGGCATATTTCTTCAAAATGAGCAAATATGCAGATCGTCTGATCGAGTATATCAATACACATCCGGAATTTATTCAGCCGGTAGCACGTAAGAACGAGATGATGAACAACTTCCTTCTTCCGGGACTTCAGGATCTGTGTGTATCCAGAACATCCTTCAAGTGGGGAATTCCGGTAGATTTCGATCCAAAGCACGTTGTATATGTATGGCTTGATGCTCTTACAAACTATATCACAGGAATCGGATATGACGCAGACGGAAACAGCACAGAGCAGTTTAACAAACTGTGGCCGGCAGACCTTCATCTGATCGGAAAAGATATCATCCGTTTCCATACAATTTACTGGCCAATCTTCCTTATGGCACTTGATCTTCCACTTCCGAAACAGGTGTTTGGACATCCGTGGCTGCTTCAGGGAGACGGTAAGATGAGTAAGTCTAAAGGAAATGTTCTCTATGCAGATGAACTCGTTGATTTCTTTGGCGTAGATGCAGTTCGCTACTTCGTACTTCATGAGATGCCATTCGAGAATGACGGTGTTATTTCCTGGGAGCTGATGGTAGAGCGTCTGAACTCTGATCTTGCAAATACACTTGGAAACCTTGTAAACAGAACTGTTTCTATGACAAACAAATACTTCGGCGGAACAGTAGAAGATAAGGGTGTTGTAGAAGATGTAGATGCAGAACTGAAAGCAGTTGTAGAGAATGCTTCTAAAGCAGTTGATGCTAAGATGGCAGACCTCCGCGTTGCCGATGCGATTACAGAAATCTTCAATCTGTTCAAACGCTGCAATAAATATATTGATGAGACAACTCCTTGGGTACTCGGAAAAGATGAATCCAAGAAGGATCGCCTTTCTACAGTACTTTGGAATCTGATCCAGAGCATTTCTGAAGGTGCAAGACTTCTTGAATCTTTTATGCCTTCTACAAGTAAGAAGATCCTTGAGCAGCTTGGTAACGGACATGTAACAGAGAAACCGGAGATCCTGTTCCAGCGAATGGATCTCGAAGAGGTTATGAAGAAAGTTGAAGAACTTCATCCGAAGGTAGAAGAAAAGAAAGAGGAAGAAGCTGTTATCGACATTGAGCCGAAAGATGAGATCACATTTGAGCAGTTCGGAGCAATGCAGTTCCAGGTTGGAGAGATCATTGCATGTGAGGCTGTAAAGAAATCCAAAAAGCTTCTCTGCTCTCAGGTAAAAGTTGGAAGCCAGGTAAAACAGATCGTATCCGGAATCAAAGCACATTACACACCGGAAGAAATGGTTGGTAAGAAAGTTATGGTTCTTGTAAACCTGAAACCTGCGAAGCTGGCAGGCGTACTTTCAGAGGGGATGCTGCTTTGTGCAGAAGATGCAGAAGGTAACCTTGCACTGATGACACCGGAAAAAGAAATGCCGGCTGGAGCAGAAATCTGTTAATTGAAATGTTTGAAAATTCAGACAATTATAACAAAAGCAGATAATAAATAAAAAATATAAAAAAATCAAATGAATATATTGACAAATTAGACGCCGAATGTTATTATATAACCATCAAAGAGAGAAAGAAATCTCCCAAAGATATTTAACTAAGAAGGCAAAAGTAACAGATGCCTGATTAGATTAAAAATACAAGTTCAACAGGAGGTCAGTCCCATGGACAGTATAGTTTCAGATTTTTATCAATATGTCAGTGGTATGATGAGTGAAGGTTCCTGTGAAGAAAGAGACCTTTGCCAAGCGTAAAAGTCCAGTAGAAAGAAAAGAAGATCAAAGATCGGAGAGTACGGAAACTGGAAGCAAAGAGAAAAAGATGAATCACTCATAGATGTATTGAATAAAAATACCGCATATAACATAGAATGAAAAATGTGTAAAGAAACATTGAAAGGACATGTTATAATCTCAGATTTGTTATAAAAGCAGGAATGACTTGACAGAAGATTTAATACATAAAGTATTGAATGGATATGAAAATCATTCAAGTGATAAAATAACAGACGACAAAGGTCTCACAGGAACGTAGAATCGCGAATAATCTCCGATACAAAATATAAAATTATAATAATAATACAATTAAATAACACTAAAAATGCACTTTCAAAAGGAATTGAAGGTGCATTTTTTTGACATTACAGACCTCATATGGTAGAATAATGAAAGAGTATCGGCTAGTGCCTAATGGACACATTCAGACCAAAACTAATATTTCAATGACAATGAGGTGAGTACAGTGGATAAGTATGAATATAAGTTAAAGACAGAAGAGATGCTGGAACTTATGGAAGATGGAGAATACAGAAAAGCAGCGGCAGCAGCAGATCTGATTGACTGGAAGCGTGTCCGTAACGCAGGGATGCTGATGAATGTCAGTGATATTTATGAAAAAACAAAAGAGTATCAGAAGAGCTATGATGTGATGAATCTTGCATATCGCCGTTCTGAAGGAAGCCGCAAGGTGATCTATAAGTTATGTTCTCTTGCAATTAAGACAAAGAATATAGATGAAGCAATCGACTATTATGACGAATTTATCCAGATTGCACCGAAAGATCCGAACAGGCATATCCTTAGATATCAGATCTTAAGAGCGCAGAGAGCGCCGATCGAACAGCAGATTGAGGCTCTGGAGGAATTTAAGAAGGCAGAATATATTGAAGAGTGGGCTTATGAACTGGCGAAGCTTTATCGCGAAGCAGGTATGATGACAGAATGTCTGGAAGAGTGTGATGATTTGATCCTCTGGTTCAGCGAGGGTAAGTATGTTTATAAGGCAATGGAACTGAAGATGCAGTATAAGCCATTGTCACCATCGCAGCAGCAGAAATATGATCACAGATATGAGAAGCTTTCTTCAGAGACAGAAGAAATACCGGATCTGACTTCCTATTTAGGAGAAGACGAGGAAAAAGATTCTGCGTCAGAAGGAGCCGAAGCACTTGGAGATACAAGATCAATCGGGTTGACAGAGCAGCCGGTGATGGAGAACGACAGTACTTCCGATGTGATTGACACGGATGCGGTTACTTTGGAAGCGGCAGAAGAGCCGGATGCCGAAGTAGAAAATCCGGAAGAAGCAGGAGTAGAAACAGCAGAAGTTATAGAAGCTTCCGAGGATGAGTCAGAAGTTCAGCCGGCAACGGTAGAGACAAGTGGAGATAAGAGAACACTTAGCAAAGATACTGCTTCCATACCGGTTGTCGGTAAGAATCCGGTAAAACCAGTCAAGAAGAAACTCGGAGATACGATGCGGTTAGATGAAGCTCTGCAGCAATTACTCAACCCGAAACCGGAAGTTCAGGCAGAACCGGGAGAAGAAGTCGAACCGGATATGACAGATCTGGAAGAGGATATTGCAGCAATTGAGGATGTAGAAGATCTTGAGATCGTGAATCAACTGACAGAAGAGAAGAAAGCTGAGGAAGCCAGTAAAGAACGAGTGGTTCCATCAGGGATGAAAGAACTGATTCCAGAACCGGAGACAGAAGAACTTATAGAACAGGCAGTGGAGGAGACTTCAGAAGATGTTCCAGAAGATGCAGTTGCTATAGAAGCAGGAGAAGCAGAACCGGAAGAAGTTCTTGAAGTAGAAGAGGCAGAACCGGAAGAGGAAGAAATCCTTGAAGTAGAAGAAGCAGAACCGGAAGAGGAAGAAATCCTTGAAGCAGAAGAAGCAGAACCGGAAGAGGAAGAAATCCTTGAAGCAGGGGAAGCAGAACCGGAAGAGAAAGAAATCCTTGAAGCAGGGGAAGCAGAACCGGAAGAGGAAGAAATTTTTGAGATAGATGCAGCTGAGTCAGAAGATCTGACAGATGAATCAGAAGATTTGTCTGAGGTGGAGGAACTGATCTCAGAAACTGAAGTTGTCAATGATGAAGATGATTCAGAAGGAGCAGCAGTAAGAAAGACTATGGACAATAAAAATAATGAAGAACCAATTTTATCACCAGAGATACAGAAACTGATTGATGAGATTGAAGGTGTTATTCCGGAAGAGGAAGAAGTAGATGCAACAGTAAGTTCAGAAGAAGTTCTTGAGGTAGAAGAAGAACCACATGAAAATATGGGAGAGCTTGCGGATGATCTCAGACTCGGTGAGGACGAGTACGAAGATTATGATGCGTATGACTGGGATGATGCAGAAGAGTTTGACGAAGACGATATTTTAGATGATTATGAAGAGTCAGATGACGATTTGTTGGATGATTATGAAGAGTCTGATGACGATCTGCCGGATGATTATGAAGACGCTGATGATGATCTGTTCGGTGAGGAAGAAGGATATGATGATCTGGATGCCTATGGTTATGAAGAAGACGATGAGGATGATGAAGTAATTAATCCAAGAGATCTTTTCACAGCAGAAGATAAGATTTCAGATGATGATCTTCTTGGTCTGAATTCTTATGAAGAAGTGCCAAATTTTGAAGATGAATTCAGCGTGAATCCAGCGCATAGTGAGGAACCGGATGACAGAGAGATTCCGGATGAAGATGACGGAATTGATATCATGTCTGCGACGACACCATTGAGCCGTAAAGAGACTGCAAAATTGATCGCAACAGGTAAGACATCACCATTACCGTTAGATGAGATTGCAGATGCAATGTCTGATACAGGATTTATTGTACATGGTCGTTATGATCTTGAAACACAGAGTGGAATCGGTACAAGAGCAGGACTTACAGAGGAACAGAAAAAACTCTTCTCTTATTTTGTACCTGTGCGTGGTATGAGTGAGCAGCTGGTAGATGTACTTGAGCAGGATAAGAACTGTACAAACCGCAAAGGAACTTCCAGAACAGGAAACCTTCTGATTATTGGAAATAAAGGAAATGGAAAGACAGTCCTTGCTGTTGATGTTGTAAAGGCAATTCAGAAGCAGCGTGATATCCGTCAGGGCAAGGTTGCGATTGTAACAGGAGAGTCACTGAATAAGAAGAGAATCGGAGACATTTTCCGTAAACTGTACGGCGGTGCACTGATCATTGAAAAAGCCGGACAGATGAACGAAAAAACACTCGCCAAGCTGAACAAAGCAATGGAGCAGGATACAGGAGAACTTTTGGTAGTTCTTGAAGAGCAGAGAAAACCACTGGACAGACTTCTTTCTTCCAACAGAGAATTCAGAAGAAAATTTACTTCCAGACTTGAAGTGCCGATCTTTATTAATGATGAGCTTGTAACATTTGGACAGACTTATGCTCAGGAGAATGGTTACAGAATCGATGAGATGGGAATTCTTGCACTGTACAGTAAGATTGATTCTTTACAGAGAGAAGATCATGCAGTAACAGTAGCAGAAGTGAAAGAAGTGATGGATGATGCGATCGCTCATTCACAGAAAGCTTCCGCAAAGAAGCTTGTGAAGAGAGTATTTGGAAAGAATACAGATTCTTCCGACAGAATTCTGCTTTCAGAGAAAGATTTCAACATTTAATGACATATATTTGTTAAGAATTAATAGACAGTCAGTAAAACGACTG
>ERZ1026915.687-NODE-687-length-16701-cov-9.968761_pt1 | contig 16701 bp, 9 predicted proteins | sample MGYA00519466_ERZ1026915 | MGnify/ENA primary metagenome ERZ1026915 (study PRJEB26926, sample SAMN06164884) | human gut metagenome | biome: ENVO:00009003; feature: ENVO:2100002; material: ENVO:00002003 | host: Homo sapiens | place: USA | collected 2012 ... | reverse complement strand
GTCCGGCATCGTGTTTAAGGACAACACAAAGAGCTACACTGTTCGCCCTTACATCGATCCGACAACTCTCGGCCTTGAGTTCCGCGCGGAAGTTCGCACGCAACTCAATCGAGAGAATATCATTGGGCTGACTTTCACCGTTACAAACACGGGAAGCACTCCCTACACCGATGTTGTCCTGACCGAAAAAGAACTGGATTATGAAATCCACAAGATTGCCGTTCTTGAACCCAACTCCGGCGCACAGTCATTCAATATCGATCTTAACGTCGGCGGAGAAAGAGATCTTGTGTTCTTCCTGACGGCTCTTGACGCTTCGGGCAACACGCACATGTTTGAGGCGCATCTGACCGCAAAATATATCGATGCCGAAGGCACCGTTCCGAACGAACCGCCGGCAACGGGCGGGGTCACGGTCGTTGACGATCCGAATATCGGCAGCAAGCTGGACGGAATGCTCACAAAAACGGGAAGTGCGCTGAAAGTATGGTACAGTATTCTTATCATTATTGCGGCAGTTGCGCTTATCGCGATCATTGCTCTTGCCGCTGTTGAAATTTACAAGCGCAAGAACGGCGGAAACGCAAAAAAAGCACCGCGCAGACGCGCGCAGGAGGACGATGAAGACTGATAAGGCTGATTAAAAACCAAGGCTGAGCGGTCGATTCATTCAACTGCACCGCTTCAGCTTAAACAAGTGACTGCTTATATAACCCGCGCCGGCGGGCGGCTCAGAACGGGTTGCCTGTTGAGCTGCGGGTTTAATAATTTGCCGGCAAACGGCATCGGTGAACCGAACCGTGCGGCGGATAACAATTCAAAACAGAGGAAAACAAAGGAGAATAAGGTATGCCGAACACTCAATTCATTATCCTGCTCATCATTACGGTTTTCAGCCTGTTGGCGGGAACCGTTTCGGCTGTTGTTTTATTTGGGCAGCTGAATGCAAAAAAACGTGAACGCGCAGAGCTTGAACGCAAATTGGAAAACGCGGTCGGCGCCGCAATGAACTCTGCCGTCGGCAATGCCTCGGCGGAGCTTGAACGCAGACTTCAGGACAGGCTGAAGGAGCTTTCGGACGCACTTTATCGATACAACGAACAAACAAAGAATGATTATGAACGATTTAAAAATGCTTTAAATGAAAGCATTGCTTCTTCGATGCGCGAAACCGCTTCCCGCCTTGCGGAGGCACAGACAGCGGCGGCGGAAAGAATCTCCGCAGAACAGAAAGCGTTTTCGGAAAAACTGAATACCGAACAAAACGCGCTTTCCGAAAGGCTCGCTTCCGAACAGAAGTCACTTTCCGACAGGCTTGCCGCAGGGCAGGATTCCTTCGAAAAACAGATTTCGGACAGACTTGCTGCTCAGAATACTCTGCTGAAAACACAGGCGGAGCAGGCGGAAACGCGCAATAAGCATTTTGAAACGGTCTGCACGGAAAAACTGGCGGCAATGGATACGAGCGTGAAGCTCATGACGGAACGCAACGAAAAGCAGCTTGATGCAATTCGCGGTGTTGTTGACGAAAAATTGCAGGAGACGCTCACAAAGCAAATCTCCGAAAACTTCAAGCTTGTTGATGAACGTCTTAAACAGGTCTATCAGGGGCTCGGAGAAATGCAGACGCTTGCAAGCGGAGTGGGTGATCTTAAAAAGGTTCTTTCAAATGTCAAAACACGCGGCACGCTCGGTGAAATTCAGCTCGGCGCAATTCTCGGCGAAGTTCTTGCGCCGGAACAATACGAATGTAATTTTGACGCCGGAAAACAGAATAATGAGCGCGTTGAATTTGCAATAAAACTTCCGAATGACGGTGGGGAAGCGGTTTACCTTCCCGTTGACAGCAAATTCCCTGCGGATATTTATTCCAAACTCTGCGATGCGTATGATTCCGGCGAGGATGTTGCCGCTGCGCAGAAAAACCTGCGTGAAGTTCTTCTGAAATGCGCGAAGGATATAAAGGATAAATACATAAATCCCCCGCGCACGACGGATTTTGCGATCATGTTCCTGCCCACGGAGGGACTTTATGCCGAAGCGGTGCGGCTCGGGCTTATCGAAGAGCTGCAAATGCGTTTCCGCGTTAACCTTTCCGGTCCTTCAACCATGGCGGCACTGCTTAACAGCCTGCAAATGGGGTTCCGAACACTTGCAATACAAAAACGCAGCAGCGAGGTCTGGGATTTGCTCTCTCAGATAAAAAGAGAGTTCGGAAAGTTTGACGATGTGCTCAGAGCAACGCAGAAATCGCTTGAAAAGGCGCATAATGACCTTGAAACGCTTGTGGGTGTTCGCACAAGGCAAATTTGCAGAACCCTCAAAAAGGTTGAAACCCTTCCCGAAACCGATCCCACCGGGGAATATAAAACCCTTGCGGAAGCTTTGATAAATGCGGATGACGGCGAAAACTGATGCGTTTTCGGTCGATTGCGGGTGAACCTCAGCCGGAATAAAGCGGATTCAGCTTTATCGGCGGGTACGGAATCGCGGCGAGAGTCGGAACGGGGTTTGCATAATCAAAGTTTGGGTTGAAATACCTGTCGCCGCAAAGCAGTGTTTCGCGATATACGTCATAACAGCGCAAAAGATTGGCTTTGCCTGCATTGGCATAATCATTCGGAAGTCCGCCCGATAACCGCGCCTTTGCAAACGGAGTGAAGCAGTTTGCAAGACCTTTTCGCATGAGCCGAACACAGAACTCCGTGTCCCATCCCACTCCGGACAGTGTTTCGTCAAACATGCCGAAACTGAAAAAGTTTTCGCCGCTGACTGCCATAAATGCGCCGCTGACGGCGGTTACATTGCGCTGAACGTGCAGAAAACTGCATTTTAAAAAGTCTTCAAAATCATCCTTTTCGCCGGAATAAGGGCTTTGTGCCCAGCCGTTAAGGCCGATAACGGTGCCGGCGGAAAGGATGTTTCCGCTTTCGTTCACGATTTTTCCGCCAATCGCACCTGCGCCGTGCCGAAGCGCAAGTTCGGTGAATTCGCGAAGGAATGCAGGGGAGAGAATTTCAATATTTCCGTTTAAAAACAGCAGCAAATCCGCAGCGGCTTTGCATGCACATGCATTCAGCGTTTCGGGCAGCGGCTGTTCTGCGTTAACGTGAACAATCTCTGCCGCCCTGTTCTTTTTGAGTGCCTGAAGATAACGGCGCATTCGCTCATCTCCGCTGCCGTCGTCCGCAATGATAATTCGCCTGCAATCAACCGTTGACTGCATCTCCGCCGAGTCAATGCATCGCTGAAGGTTTTCAACTCCGTCCGCACCTGCGATAACAATGCCGACGGAGGGTTCGCGTTTTCTCGGGTAACGCATACGAAGTGTACCCAAAACGCTGCCCTCAAAGCAGTAGCCGTTTGTGCGGTTTTTCTTTCCCGAACCGTCGCCGGGATAAAGGGAATTGAATTCACGCTTCAGTATATCAGTGCAGGGAATTTCGCTGCCGTCGCAGTCGCGGATAACGGTCAGCCCGATTCTTGCAATGTGAATGACCTGCTTGGCAGCCGAAGCACAGTCAATGCAGTAAGCCCAAAGCTCGGCCGGTGTGCTGCCGCGAAACCCGCCGACAGCCGTATGTACACGTTTGGAAACAAGCATGGGCCGCCCGATGCTGTTGAAGGAACGCAATGTGTCGCGCCCGTAGTCGGGCTTAAAAATCGGGTTTTGCCGAATGCCGTCAATCACGGAGTCCTCATCGGCAAAAACAACCTCCGCTTCGGGATTTGAATGAGTTTGCAGAACAAGCATGTGAAGCGCGTCCGGTGCGGGCAAATCTCCGGGCAGCAGCTGCAAAAAGTATGCACCGTTAAGCATCTTCTCGGCGGCTTTCAGCTGTTCGTGCGCTGTGCCGTTAAAAAGCACAAGCCTGAATTTCGGAATGCCTTCATAATCCGTAAGCCCTGCCTGCGCAAGCTCCGAAACCACGCAAACTTCAAAATTTGCATAGGTTTGTTTGCCGAGCGCTTCGAGCGTTGAGCGAACGGCCGCACGGCTTGCCCCCGAACAGGCAATTGCAACGGAAACGAGCGGTGCAGGGTTCAGCGGTTTTTCACGCTGCAAGTCCAACTCCGCTTGTGCAGGCAGGTTTTCATGCAGATAGTCGGCATAGTCGGAAAATTTGTGCTGATTACAGACCCGCTTCGGAAGTGCGTTGAATGCCCCCGCAATAATGTCTGCCGCGGCAGTGATTATTCCTGAAGTGTTTGTTTCTGTCATTTCGGATTCCTCCTGCATCATGCGGTATTTCTGTACCTTGTTTTTTACCGCGTTTGAGCGGTTCGGCGGCTGTTCCGCCGCCTGCTGCATGATAGTATCTGCGGATTCTGCAATTTTAATTCCGAAACGGAATCAAGGAGGACTGCGGTTTATACCTGCGGAAAACAGCTTTTTCTGTCGCTTTCTCAGAACTGTCTAATACTTGCCTTTTGCAGGAACATGTCTTGCGGCAAACAGCTTTTAACCGATAAACGGTGCATTCCACAGTTTCGCGATGTTGCAAAATCCGCTATATTGGTTTATAATTATTTTGTGTTCGCTGATTAATTCGGGAGGTGTCGGCAATGGAACAATATAATGCAAAATTTGCGGAGGTCTATGACATTTTCATGGACAATACGGATTATGATGCATGGGCGAATTATATAATATCGCTGCTGCCGACCGACTTTCCGAAAGGAGCGAGAATTTTTGAGTGCGGCTGCGGAACAGGCGCATTGACTCTTCGGCTCAACAAAGCCGGGTACGATGTCACCGGTTCGGATATTTCAAGGGACATGCTCGAAGTTGCCGCTGAAAAATCCCGCCGGTGCGGGCAAAAAACAAAATTTATATGCATGGATATGCGCCGCATTGAATTGCATCGTCCCGTTGACTGCATCATTGCGGCATGTGACTGCGTGAATTACCTTACAAGCCGCGAGGATGTTGAAAAATTCCTTCTGACGGCATTCAACGGGCTCAGGCCGGGCGGCATTTTGCTGTTTGATGTTTCGTCAAGATATAAATTGCAGCACATTCTCGGGCAAAACGGCTATTGCGACAGCAGAACGGACGTTGCATACTTCTGGCAAAACTGCTATGATGCGGAGAGCAAGCTTGTGGAAATGGAGCTGGAGTTTTTTGTGAAGTCGGCAAACGACGCGCACGGCGAACCGCTTTATTCCCGATTTTCCGAAAAGCATATTCAACGTGCTCATTCCGAAAGGGAGCTTGTTTCGTGGCTTAAAAATATCGGCTTTGAAAATATCGGGGTTTTTTCGGCATTCACAACGGAACCGCCGCGTGATGAAAGCGAACGGCTGCAATTCACGGCAAGAAAGCCCGGCAGAGTCGGCAAATAACCTTTGCGGCCTGCTCGAATGACCTTTAGCGAAAGGAAAACATTATGAATAACGAAATTGAAAATAAGATGAACGAAAGCGATGCTTCCTCCGACTGCATCGAAAACACATGCGCTGAACGCGACAATATCATTCGCGGTCTGCTTTTTAACCGCACAGTGAACGTGATCGCCGTTTCGGGACGCGAAATAGTTGAAACCGCAAGAGAAATTCACGGCACAAGCCGTGTTTGCACCGCCGCTCTCGGAAGAATGCTGCTCGCCGTTTCCATGATGAGTGCACAGCTGAAAAGCGAAACGGACAGCATAACGGCGACAATTGCGGGCGGAGGGCCTGCGGGCAACATAACGGTTGTCGGGCATATGGGCGGAATCGTTAAGGGGTGCATCACCAATCCGGAGGTTGAACTGCCGCTTAACGAGTTCGGAAAGCTGGATGTTTCGGGTGCTGTCGGCGGCAGCGGTGAGCTGCGCGTTATTCGCGATTTGTCGCTGCGGGAGCCGTATGTCGGCAGGTGCGAGCTTATTGACGGCGAAATTGCAGATGATTTCGCAAACTATTTTTACACAAGCGAACAGCAGCCGTCGCTGGTTTATCTCGGCGTAAGGGTTGAGCCGCAGCAGGGGACCGTGCGCTCCGCTGCCGGGCTGATTATTGCACCGCTGCCCGATTGTCCGGAGAGCGATATTATTCGGCTTGAACAGCTGACGGGCAAAATTGCAAAGCTGTCACAGCATATGGATGACGGAGAGACCCTCGAAAGCGCGCTTAACGCCCTTTTCGAAGGCATGGAGTTTGAAATTACCGACACTCTCTGCCCTGCATACCGCTGCGATTGCAGCAGGGAAAGGCTTGAGCGCGTCATTATGTCGCTCGGCGAAAACGAACTGAAAGATATTATTGAAAACGACGGCAAAGCGGAGCTTGTGTGTTCTTTCTGCCAAACGAAATACGTTTTTAACGAGGATGAACTCCGCGCTCTGCTTGAAGAGGCACAGGAGGGCGGAAACGATTCGGATGAGATTTCCGCAGATCTTGCCGAAGCGATAAACGACTGCGGAAATGAGTGATCTCAAAAACGGAATACAACCGAAATCAACAAAAATCGGAAACTCGCCGAACGGCTTGACTTTAATGAAACGGCTTCAACTCGGCGTCTGCTTAAAACCGGGTGGAGGATATGCAGCATGAGAAGCACAAAAAAGAAACCTGACAACGTTATTGATATCAGCGGCAATGTTGAGCTTGTTATGAAGCTTGCGGCGGACAAACTCGATGCGGGCGATCATATCGGCGCCCTTTCGCTGATGCGGCGTGCGGAAACAATTGAACCCGAAAACGAGGAAGTTATGCTTGCAATCGCGGGAACATACAACGAGATGAACAGGTTCACCGAGTCGCTTGCTTATTCCTCGTGCGTCCTGAATTCCGGTCATGAATATGTTCAGGATGCTTTCATGATTGCGGGCTACAGCTACCTTGGACTCGGTGAATATGTTGCGGCGCGCAAAGCGTACAGGCAGTTCCTGATAAACGTTCCGGACAGCTACACTGATGAGGACTTGATTGCTGTTTACGAGGCTCTTGATATATGTGAGGCGAATTGTGCTTTGAACGAGTCAAGGGAATCCGTTCCTGCCGTTCGCGACAGCAGTGAGGTTGAGCTTGAAGAAACACTGAAACGCATTGAAGCAGAGGAGGATCGCGTGAACGGCGATATGGCATACGGACTTCTCAGCGATGCAATTGAAAAATTCCCGGATTCCTATGAACTGTTCGAAAAGTATCTTTTGAGCTGCTATGCTGTGATGCATTTTAAAAAAGGTATCAAAAAATACGAGGCCGCTCCCGAAAAATGGAAATCGAGATTAACGATTCGGTGCTATGCTGCGCTTTTGTACAGCGGAGCTCACAGGCCGCGCAAAGCAGCCGAGTGTGCAGACAACATCCTTAAAATGAAAGGGTTGGATGAAGAAGAGCTGATGCGGGCATCCGCCGTGATGCTGGAGATTCAAAATGCTTCCGCCGCGATGACTCTCGTTAAAAGGGTCTATTCGGAGCACCCGTACGATCAATTGGTAATCCATAACTATGCTCTGTCAGCCTACCTCAGCGGGGATTATGCTCTTGCCAGAACTCTCTTTGAAAAACAGCTGCGAATAGATCCGAGTGACAGTGTTGCTGCTTATTATCGCAAACTGTGCATAAAAACGCAGGAGGACGGCATTCTGAGAAACGTCAGCATACCCTATGATGTTCCGAGCGGCGAACTGTTCCGCTGCATGACCGTGCTTTCGAACGAACTCGGAAATGAAGATGCAGGCAGGATGTTGACCGAAAGCGAACCGGAGCTTACACAAGAGGAGATTGAAGAGTGCGTACGGTATTGCGCAGAAAAAACTCCTCCGCCCTTCCGTATCGGCGGATTGATGCTTTTGTACGAGCGTGACCGTCGGTCGGCGATGCATGAGCTTTACAAGATTCTTTTGGATCCGAGTTGTGACGACAGCGTTCGCAGGTTTGCAATCATGACTTTCCGCGATAAAGAGAATATGACAAGGTTCACGATTTTTGATAAGGGAAAACTCTTAACGGGTGAACTGTTCTCAACCGAAAATCAACCCGACAAAACGGATGACGAAGAAAAAGAGGATGATTGTCCGCATTTGCAGGCACCGTTCGGGCGGCTGAATGCACTCTTGCAGCAAAAGCTCTGCAATTGCAGCAAAAAAATCAGGCAGGAAGCCGAAAATATTGTTGAAGCGGCTGCGGAACTGTACAATGATTTGGGATTGGCATTATCCAATTCGCAGGTTCCTGCATATGCAGCGGCGATTGATTATACATGCCGCTTTATGAACAGCAAAAGAGCAGTTAATGCAAAAAAACTTATAAAGGATTATGATATAACTCTGCGCAGGTTGGAAAATGCGGCGGAGAAGCTTCAAAGCGATCTATGCGTATACGGAATGTTCGAGCCGGAAGAAATGTGCAAACTTGAAGACAGCTTTGAAGAAACATTCAAAAAGCTTCATGCAGAGGAAAAAGCAGCAGCCGAACGGAAAAAGGCCGGAAAAACCAAGCCGTCTTCCCGCAAAAACGCCGACGCCGGCTCAAACAAGGCGGATCTCGCTTCGAAAAAACGGACAAATTCGGGCAGAAAGTCTGCCGAAAAAACAAAAGATGATTCCGTGAACAAATCCGAAAGCGGGTCCGAAAACAACGGCGGCGCACCGGATGCGGAATGACAGTGCGCCGGCGGTTTACGGCAGCAACATAAACGGAGATATATGTATGACTGATACTTATTTTGCAACGTGCAAAATCGGGCTTGAGTCCGTCGTTGCGGGCGAATTGCGCGATCTTGGAATTGAGGTGCTTCGCGTCAGCGATGCAAGAGTTGATTTTGCGGGAGACCATTTTGCAATGGCGCGTGCCTGTCTTTGGCTCAGAACTGCGGAACGCGTGCTGATGAAGCTTGCTTCGTTCCGCGCCGTAACTTTTGATGAACTGTACGAGGGCGTGCGCCGCATTCGCTGGAAGGATTACCTGCTGCGCACAAGTTTTATCCATGTGAACGGCAAATCTGCAAAAAGCAGACTTTTTTCGGTTTCCGACTGTCAAAGCATTGCGAAAAAAGCGATTGTGGATTCGCTTTCGCGTGAATACGGACTTAAAATTCTGCCGGAAAACGGCAGACGCATAATAATCGAAATCGGGATTCTGCGCGATGAAGTCACCGTTGCTCTTGATTGCTGCGGCGCGGGACTGTCCCGAAGGGGATACAGAACGTACAATGTGCCTGCACCGATATCGGAAACGCTCGGTGCAGCAATAGTGATGCTTTCGGGTTACAGGCAAACACGTCCGCTCATAGACCCGATGTGCGGTTCGGGCACAATGCCGATTGAAGCCGCAATGATCGCAAACAATATCGCGCCGGGAATTAATCGGGAGTTTGCGGCGGAGGACTGGCATTTTTTGCAGAACAATGCATTCGCCGCGGCGCGGGAGCAGGCGAGGGACAGTGTTCGCCGTGACACAGTGGATATATCCGGAAGGGATATAGACCCGCATTCGATTGAACTCTGTAAAAAACATGCAAAAAAGGCGGGGGTCATGCTCGATTGGCGCGTTGAACCCGTTCAAAAGTTCCGTGAAACGCGTACGGGCGGCGTGATCGTCTGCAACCCGCCGTACGGCGAGCGATTGCTTGAAAAACAGAGTGCGGAAGAGCTTTATCGTCAAATGCACGGCATTTTTTCGCGGCTTGACGGCTGGAGCGTGAACATCATTGCATCACATCCGGATTTTGAACGCATATACGGCGCAAGAGCGGATAAAAGGCGCAAGCTTTCAAACGGAGGCATGACCTGCACGCTTTATCGCTATCGCCCGCATTATCTTTCCCCGAAACCGGAAAGGCCGAAGACGGACGAACCGCGAATCGACTAATGACCGGCGGCTTCGCATGGATTAATCATCCCGCACCGGGTTTTAATACATCGAATTTCAATGCGCATTCGGAATAATTGAATCAACAGCATCAAAAAGGGAACCGTGCCGATTTGTTTCGACGGTTCCCTTTAATTTGCGTTCCGTGCGTGTAATGCATCAATCAAAATACATTGAATACACGGAGCTGTTCGAATTTCGACGCAGTGATCAGCTCAATTCAAACATGCCTGTGTACAGCTCGTAATATCGGCCCTTGCGGCGGAGCAGCTCTTCATGGTCGCCGCGCTCAATGATACGGCCTTTTTCAAGCACCATAATGGCATTTGAATTGCGAACGGTGGAGAGTCGGTGTGCAATAACAAACACCGTTCTTCCTTCCATAAGGCTGTCCATGCCGCGTTCGATGAGCAGTTCGGTTCTTGTGTCGATCGAGCTTGTCGCCTCATCAAGAATGAGCACCTCGGGATTGGTAACGGCGGCTCGTGCAATTGCGATAAGCTGACGCTGACCTTGTGACAGGTTTGCGCCGTCCGAAGTGAGCATCGTATCATAGCCGTTCGGCAGGTGAGAGATGAAGTAATGCGCATTTGCGATCTTTGCCGCCTGAATACATTCTTCATCCGTTGCATCCAGCTTGCCGTAACGAATGTTTTCCATAACCGTGCCGGTGAACAGGTGCGTATCCTGCAAAACCATGCCGAGTGTTCCGCGAAGGTCGCGTTTTTTGATGCGGCGAACATCGATTCCGTCATAGGTGATTTCACCCTCGTTAACATCATAGAACCTGTTGATAAGGTTGGTTATCGTCGTTTTGCCGGCACCGGTGGAGCCGACAAACGCGATCTTCTGTCCGCGCTTTGCATAGAGGGAAACATCATTCAAAACGTTCACCTTGCCGTCATAGCTGAAGGTTACGTCGTGCAGCTCAACCATGCCCGCAAGCGGAACTTCAGTCACGGAATCGTTTGCTCCCGACTCGGTTCCGTTGGGAACGCGCCAGACTTTTTCGCCGTGTGCGTTCAAGCCGAGGGCAACATCGCCGTCATCGATTTCGGGTGGAACATCCATAAGCTTAAACACGCGCTCCGCGCCCGCAAGCGCAAGCAGAACGAAATTGAACTGCTGCGAAATCTGCGATATGCGCTCCGCAAACTGCCGTATGTACTGCAAAAAAGCAATAAGCACGCTGCCGGAAGTCACAAGACCGAGAACACCGAGGGTGGTCGTTATCGAATAGAAAATATGAGACAGGTTGTTCATTATCGGCCCCATGATATTGGCATAGGTATTTGCCTTTGTTGCTGCCGAACAGAATTCAATATTCAGCACATCAAATGCCTTCATGGATTCTTCCTCATGGTTAAAGGCCTTAACGACCTTCTGCCCCGCCATCATCTCTTCAATGTATCCGTTCACGGATGCAACGGCTTTTTGCTGACGGGCAAAATTCTTTCCGCTCTTTTTGCCGATGAATTTGACTGTAAAAAACACAACAAACCCCATAACAACAACGATTGCAAACAGCGAAACGGAAAGAATGAGCATCATTGCAACGATGCCGACGAGGGATATGCAGGAGATTATCAGCTGCGTGATACTCTGGTGCAGAAGCTCGCGGATCGCGTCAATATCGTTGGTATAGTAACTCATAAGCTCGCCGTGCGTATGGGTATCAAAATAGCTTATGGGAAGACTCTGCATCTTATCAAACATATCCTTGCGCAGGTCACAAAGCACCGTTGCGGAGCATTTGAGCATCAGATAGTTTAAACAATAGTTGGTGAGAACACTGAGCACATACAGCCCCGCCATGCCGATAAGCAGAGCAAGGTATTTTGCCTGTGCCGCATCGGGCGTGATGCCTGCCTCTTCCAACACGGCAACAAGGGGTTTCATCATGTAGCTTGCGGCAATTGTTGCAAGGGAATAGACTGCGATCATAATAACCGCAACAGTGAACATCCAGCGGCATTTGCCGTAGTACTTAAGCAGCCTGCTCATTGTTTTGAGCGGATTTGCGGGGCGGCCGCTGCCTGCAAAACGTGCAGCGGGGTTGTCTCTTCCTCCGGGCATTTTAGGCATTAGTGACCGCCTCCTTTCCTTTTATGTCAGAGCTGCTGTTTACGCCGGAGACCGTTCCGCCTTCCTGCGGAAGTTCCTTGTTTTGAGACAGGTAAACTTCGCGGTAGATTTCGCTGCGCTGCATAAGCTCATCGTGAGTGCCGACATCTGAAATGCGTCCCTTATCCATAACGATTATCCTGTCGGAATACATTATGGAGGCTATGCGCTGGGCAATGATGAGCTTTGTTGTTCCGGGCAGACTTTCGCGGAATGCGGCGCGGATGCTTTCATCGGTGCGTGAATCGACTGCGCTTGTGGAGTCGTCAAGGATCAGGATCTTCGGATTTTTGAGCAGCGCGCGGGCAATGCAAAGCCTTTGCTTCTGTCCGCCGGAAACATTCACGCCGCCCTGTCCGAGATCCGTGTCGTATCCGTCAGGGAAGCTCATAACGAAATCGTGCGCACATGCAAGGCGGCAGGCATGCTCAATCTGCTCATCCGTTGCGTCCTTGTTGCCCCAACGGAGATTGTCGCGAATCGTGCCGGAAAAAAGCATGTTCTTTTGAAGCACCATTGATACGCTTTCGCGCAGTTCATACAGTGAATAATCCTTAACATTCCTTCCGCCGACAAGCACTTCGCCCGAAAGTGCATCGTAAAAACGCGGAATGAGCTGCATCAGGGTCGATTTTCCGTCACCGGTGCCGCCCACAACGCCGATGGTCTCACCGGCGCGAATGTGCAGGTTGATATCAGAAAGCGTGAGGTTGTCACTTTTTCCGGAATAGCTGAAATTAACATGGCGGAATTCAATTGCACCGTTTTCGACTTTGAGCGTGCTGCCGTTATCCGTAATATCGGGAACTTCGTCAAGCACCTCGTTGATGCGCGTCACGGATTCGCGCGTCATGGTGAGCATCATGATGATCATTGCAACCATTGAAACGGAACCTACAACCTGGTTGGTGTAGGTCAACATGCTGACAAGTTCGCCCTTCGTAAGCGTTCCCGCAAACACCTGATTGCCGCCCATCAGCATCAGAATGACGGCGCAGGTCCACATAATACCCATTTGAATCGCAGGCAGGAGGGAGAAAAGCTTCTGTGCGTAAATTTGAGCCTTTTTAAGGTCATCGGCGGAAGCGGCAAATTTTTTCTTTTCATAATCTTCGCGTGCAAAAGATTTCACAACGCGTGCGGCGACAAGATTTTCCTGAACGGAAGCGTTCATCTTGTCATATTTTTTTAACATGATGCGGAAACGCGGCTTGCCTATCATTCCCATTGAAATGAGTGTGCAGAACATAATGGGCAGCGCAACAAGGAAAATGACCGAAAGCTCCGCATTTACGCGCAGAGCCATAACGGCCGCAAGCACCATCATGACCGGAGCGCGCACAAATATGCGTATCATCTGCTGATAAAGATTCTGAACGTTGTTGATATCCGCCGTTGTACGCATAACGAGGGAGGGTGTTGAGAATCTGTCCGTGTTTTTGAAAGAGAAAGACAGAATCTTTTCAAAAACTTTTCGGCGCAGGTTCTTTGCAAAACCCATGCTTGCAACCGCAGCCGTACGTGCGGCAAGCATACCGAATGCAAGCGACAGCATTGCCGCAAGCACCATTATGCCGCCGAGAATGATCACGAATCGGGTTTTGTCGGCGATAAGCTCTGCCGAAAAATACTTCCGAAGGGTGAAATCAGGCGAGCCGTAAAGCCCGCCGTCAACTATTGCCGCCATAAGGAGTGGGATAAAAACTTCCATCGTAACTTCAAGAACGATGAATATCGGTGTCAGAAACGAGGGAAGCCGATATCCCTTTGCGCAGGGCAGCAGGCTGCGAAAACCGCTGTTCTTTGCGCTTTTTTCAGTGCTTGTTTTTTTTGTTTTCATAATACGTTGTTAAATGCCGAATTGTCGGTGGGCAAACAATACCTCCAAACTTCCTTTAGTGATTGTATTTTAACATCATAAATAATATATTGCAAAGCCTTTCATCAAATGCCGTTCACAAAACAAAAATACTGTCCCGCGGCATTGGTGTCCCGTCGGCGGGGAAATGCTTTTAAACCAAACCGACGGCATCCATAAGCAGCATCAGAAGAGGGACAAAGATGAAACAGCCGAGAGTCGTAAGGCTCATTCCGGCAGCAACGAATGATTCATCCGCATCGTTTGCCGCCGCAACAACAACGGCCTGCGTCATAACGGGCATGGCGGATTCGATAACAAGAACCCCGCTCGGCATTCCGCTCAGACCGAAAAGTTTGCAGAGCACAAGCATGATGAGCGGCGCGGCGATAAAGCGCATTCCCATGACAGCAAGCATGCAGCGGTCGGGCTTAAGGCTTTTAAACCCGTATTCATACAGTGCATATCCGATATAAAACAGCGCGAGCGGCGTTACGATATTGCCCATATAGCCGGAGAGCTTAACAACGGGCTGCGGCATTTTGACGCCGAGTGCCGCAAGCGGAAGGCAAACAGCAAGCGCAACCAAGGGTGGGGAAACGATTTTTTTAAGATTGTGCAAAAATCCGCCGCGCTTTTCACCTTCGCCGGAGCGAGAGATGAGATAATTCCCGATCGTCCAAAAAAGGGTTGTGTTGACAATGTAGAAGCACATCACGTACGGCACGGCTTCATCGCCGAAAAGCCCGGTGTTCATCGGCAGTCCGACAAAAACCGAATTCGAAAAAGCACACATCGCAATAAAACCGCCGCGCCGTTTTGCCTCGGGTTTAAGCAGCTTTGCAAAAATAAAGCCGAGCAGAAGAGTTATAATCATGCTCAGCGCGGGCAAAAGAAACAGCAGTGCGGGATTTTGCAGCGCGTCAAGGTCGATTTTTCCGAACACGGTGTTCACAACAAGGGAAGGCATACCCGCCGAAATAATAAGCTTGGTCATAAGCTTTTTGTGTTCGCGGCGCAGATAGCCGAGTTTGCCGAAAAGCCAGCCCACGGCGACCATGAACATCACGATAAGCACGGCCGTAAGCGAATGGAATGTTGTTTCAAGCATTGTTTGTTACCTTGCCTTTGACAGAGTATTTGACAGAAAGTGTTTTTTAATTAATGCGAAGAAAAACCTGCAAACGGAGCATTCCGTGAAGCAGCGCCTCACAAAACGCTCCGTAAATCGGGTTCAATATGAATCGGTCTTCGGTTCAGCCGTTTGCAGGCTCCGAAACTCGAGCATTTAACTCAAAGTGCAGGTTTTACTTGCAGATCTTCCTGCATTCGAGGTAATACCTCTTTTCATGTGCTTCGCCCATTGAGAAAGTCTTGCGGGGCAGTGCGCCGTCAAAAACAACGGTGCGGAAGAATGCGCTCTTTTCCATGGGGGGAAGCAGGAAGCCGATGTTGCCGTGCTTGCTGCCGAGGTCGTTCACAACGTCTGCGCCGTGGATATAGTCGATAGTCGCGCCTTCGGTTGCTTTAAGAACAACGTCAAGAGCGTTTTGAAGCGTGCCGACTTCAAGCTGTGCATTGGGTTTTGCAACAACAATAAGTCCTTTGCCGTTCTCGGTAATGACGGGAATAACGTGCGCGCCCTCGGGAGCGGCCTTCTCCGCCTTTTCCATGCAGCATTCGCAGTCATAGAAGTTGATTTCGCATTCGCCGTTGTTCTGCTCCGCAAGCTTCGCCTTCAGTGCTTCAAGGAATGCGGGAACATGAACGTTGAAAACGACCCTGTGGATGGGTTCGAAAACGATGCCGTCATCGTGAACGTTTTCAAGTTCAACAAGTGCAAAGCGTGCGGGGTGATCCGCCTGCTCTTCGGGGGTGAGGGTGGCCTTGACTTTTTCCCAATTTGCTTTTGCGGTTGCAAAGCTGTGGTTGCCGTCGCCCATTGCAAACAGCAGGGGGGGCATTTCGGTGCCGTACTTGTTGGGATCAACAAGTGCGTTCAGCGCGGAGATAACGTCCTCGATCATGCCTTCATTGTTGACGAACCAGCCCTCAATGTGTCCGCCGTTCTGCATAAGGTCGAAATCGTAGAGCTTTTCGCTGTTCTGAAGCTTTTCCGCAAGGGGTTCGATAACGGTTTTCTTTTCATCATCGATAAGAACAAGAATATGGGGCAGCTCAAGCAGCGCGCCGTCGCGAATCTTCAGGCGGGGCGGGATGCGCTCAACGATCGTGCCCTCGGTTGCGCGGATAAGGGTCGTTGAACCCTTGGAGTAGTCATAGCACTCGAGATCCAGTGCAACAACAAGTCCGTTGCGGGTGTTGCCGCCGACGCTGCGGCGCGTGAAAACGAAACCTTCGCCAAGATTTTGAAGGATGCCGTTGTCGATATAGTCGTGCATTGCCTTGCGGATCGCGGCAATTTTTTCGGTTTCGCCGGGCTTTTCAAGATAAATCTCCGGAAGCATAAGGCGCAGGGTGGACGGAGCATCGCCGACGATCTCTTCGCACTTGTTCCAATAGTCAGGCTGGGAAGTGTACTGGTCGCACGCAACGCATGCCCATTTGGTAAGGTCAACATTCTTTGCGGGCATCAGGATTTCGGGAACCATGATACCGATATTGTTCTTGAATTTCGGGTTCATTGAAGTAATTCCTCCGTGATTTAATGAATGCTTTGCGCATTCCGTCATTCATGCCAATTTTACAACACTTTTCCTTTTTTGGCAACGGTTTAAACGCTTTTTTTCAAATATATGCCGCACGGCAAAACACCCCTGCTCGGCATTGCCCGGACAGGGGTGTTTTATTCGAAAAAAGAAAGGAGGCTCGTTATCGGTTACGGTTAATTCCCTTTTCTTTCATTCAAACCTTATGCTCTCTGCAACGCGCTTGGAAAGGCTTGCAGAGTCCTCGTA
>ERZ1026915.681-NODE-681-length-16741-cov-10.602361_pt1 | contig 16741 bp, 20 predicted proteins | sample MGYA00519466_ERZ1026915 | MGnify/ENA primary metagenome ERZ1026915 (study PRJEB26926, sample SAMN06164884) | human gut metagenome | biome: ENVO:00009003; feature: ENVO:2100002; material: ENVO:00002003 | host: Homo sapiens | place: USA | collected 2012 ... | reverse complement strand
CGTCGGCAGCGTCAGATGTGTATAAGAGACAGGAAAACATACTGTGCGTGGTAGACCGCGTCGTCCTCGCCCTGCAGGTCGGCGGCGACGGTATATTTCGCATTGGGGCCGGTGAGCGGGAGACAGTCGCCGGGCAGATCGTCCTGCGTGAGCGTCTGCCGCGCGCCGCCGCGCAGCGGCTCGACCGTTACGGTGTACGGCCCGGCCAGCGGCAGGGAAAAGCCCAGCTGCACCTCCTGCACATCTTCGTTTAGATACTCGTTATAGCGCCAGTCCTCGGACGCCAGCAGAACTCTGACCGTTCCGTCTGCCGCCGTCCGCGTCAGGGAATTGCACAAAACGCGGTCCATTTCTCCGTCCGGGAAAACAAGGCACAGCTCCGGCAGCGGCGCGATGAGGGTGTCAAGATAGGCCCAGTCAGTGGGGGTTCGCAGATAATAGCTGTCCGTGTGGAAATCCGGGCCACCCCACAGGCGCGCGACGTGAACCGCCTGATCCAGCAGGCGGACGCTCAGCTGTCCCTGCGGCGTATCGAACATGACGGTCAGCTCCCGCTGTTCGCCGGAGGCGTATTCGTCGAGCTTCTCTGTATACAATTCCGGCTCCAGCGACGCGAGATAGTCCTTCAGCGCGTCTTCGTCCATGCAGGTGCCGTCCCTGCCGCGCGGATCGTTCCACAGGTCGACGCTCGCGACCGTCACGGCGTTTAAGTCCTGCCCGTCGAAGATCCGCTGCGCGCCCGGCTGCGCGTCATAGGCCAGCGCCACGTAGCCGGAGCACATCGCCAGCACAAACAGCGTCAGCCCGACCAGAATCGCGCCCGTGCGCTTTTTCTCCGGCTTCATGATATTTTTCAGCCGGTAGCGCAGTGCGCCCGCCGTCGCGGACAAACAGGTCGTGAAGCCCCGCTCGTCGCCTGCGGTCTGCAGCAGCAGCTCCGCATACTGCCGCCGGACAGGCTGCGGCTCGTCCAGAAGAACAGATTCATCGCAGCTGAGCTCAAAATCATCGGCGCTCTTGCGCATGGCGGCCCACATGAGCGGATTGAACCAGCACATGGCCGTGCAGAACGTCAGGAAGAATTTCGACGCCGGGTCGCCGCGGGAGATATGGATGATCTCATGCCGCAGGATGAGCGACAGCTCCTCCTGCGTATACTCGCGCATGGGCAGCACGATGCGGGTCGTCCGGTTATACAGGCCGATGGACAGCGGCGTCGTGACCGCGTCGGAGCGCACGAGCTTCCACTTGCATTTCCGGATCCACGCGCGTTCCAGCTCGATCTCCCAGACATGCAGCGTCTGCCGGTCCGTGACCGGAACGGCGTTTTTTAAAATTCGACGGCGGAACGCGAGGTGCGACCCGATCTTCCAGACCATCACGCCCACCGCGCCTACGGCCCAGACGGCCAGCAGCACATAGACGAGCGTCCCCGGCGCATGCAGGACGATCTTTTTCCCGTCTGTGGGCAAATCGAGCCTGCCGACAAACACGTATATCCAGTCCGGCAGCAGCCAGAGCATCGCGCACACACGAGCGGAGACCCATCTGCGCAGCCACGGCATCACGGCCATCAGGAGCACATAATAGACCCCCAGCTCCAGAAACACGCGCATCAGCGCGCACAGCGTGAGCTGCACCGCCATCTGCGCCCCACCGACGATCACACCGAGAATCGGATAGAGCAGCATCATCATTGGCAGATAATAATAGCCGCCGAAGGGCAGGAAGCGCGGCCGCTCATGCTCTTCCCTCCCCGCCCGGTCTGCCAGCTCCCGCTCGGAGCGGTCCCAGACGACCCACGCGAGAACTCCGCCGCACAGCACCCCGAACAACAGCCGCAGCGCCATCGCCGCGCTCATAGCGTGCCCTCCCGCAGAAGCTCGCGCAGCTCGGCAAGCTCCTCCGCCGTTAAGCCGCTTGCGCACAGCGCGGCGGCAAACGCGGGCAGACTCCCGCCGCAGAGGGTATCATAGAATTTCCGACCCTGCCGGGCAAGATAGTCCTCCCGCGCGACCAGCGGCCAGTATTCCGCGCTGCGGCCTGTTTTTTCAATGCGCAGAAAGCCCTTGTCCGCCAGCCGCGACAGAACGGTCAAAAGCGTCGTCGGGGCCATCGGGTGGGTCTTGTCCAGAATCGCGGCGAGCTGCGCGCGCTTTGCCGGAGCTTCGCAGGCCCAGACGGCCTGCATGACCGCCAGCTCCGCGTCCGGCAGCGTCCGAATGCGTTCTGCCATAGCATATCATCCCTCTACAATTGTAGTATATATGTATTCTACATCTGTAGAGCAAACTTGTCAAGGCGTTCCATCCATAAAATCAGGGGCGAAGTCAAAATACGCATCGTCCGGCAGCTTGTCAGAGCGCTCAGCGGACTCGATCCGCTCCCGCGCCAGCCGTCCGGCCTCCTGCACAGCCTCGCCGAAGCCGCTCAAGGCGGCGAACGGTGCAAACTGTGCCGCGCGGTCGCACCGCCGCATCGGCGCATGGCGCGCGGAGACGGGCCGCTCCATCTCCAAAAGCTCCTGTTCGCTCAGCATATGACATCCGCCTCCCTATGGCACCAGTGTACCACAGTGGAGGCGGATCCGTCAAGAAATATTCGAATATTTGTTTGAAATTAAATTCTCCCGGCAAGCAATCGTTTTTCCTGCTCCGGTAAAAACGCGGCGTCCAGCGCGAAGCGGGCCATGGTCAGTAGATCGTCCGGCGCAAAGCCCATGTCCGCGACGCAGTGCCGGTACTCATCCTCGAGCGTCACGGCGGCGAGGGTCATATTGTCGGTGCTGATGCACACGCGCAGCCCGGCGTCCAGCAGCTTTTTCGCCGGGTGCTGCGCATAGGACGGCTGCGTTTTGCACTGGATATTGCTCGTCGGGCAGATCTCCAGCGTGACGCCGTTTTGAATCGCACGCTGCCAGAGCGTGGGATCGTCAAAAATATGGTGGCCATGCCCGATGCGCTTTGCGCCGAAGTCCAGCGCGTCCCGCACGGTGTCCGGCCCCTGCGAGTCGCCCGCGTGGCACGTGAAGGGCAGGCCCAGCTCCCGCGCCAGGTCGAAAATCGGGTGGAAATTTCGCAGCGGGACGATCCCCTCCGCGCCCGCCAAGTCCATCCCCACAACGCCGGAGCCGAGATATTCCTGCGTCAGCCGCACGGTTTCAAGGTTTTCCGCCATGTTGGCCGTCTCCGGGCCGATGCACATACAGCACAGCAGAATGCCGCAGCGATAGTCCGGGAAGGCGCGCAGCGCCTGCTCCCGCCCGGCCAGCACGGCCTCGATGGCGTCCTGCTGCCGCAGTCCGGCACGCGTATGCAGCTGCGGCGCAAACCGGAGCTCGTCGTAAATATGTCCCTGCCGCGCAAGCGTCGTGAGCACATCGCAGGTGATGCGCGTGATGCCTGGCGCATCCTGCATGAGCTGCAGGGGCAGTTCAAAGCGGGCAAGATAGGTATTCACGTCGCGGCAGTCCGCCGTCTTGATCAGCCAAGCGTAAAATTCGTCCAGCGTGTCCACCGGCAGCGAAACGTGCTTTTCCTGCGCCATGCGCCACATCGTCTCCGGCGGCACTGCGCCGTCCAGATGCAGGTGCAGCTCGATCTTCGGGATCCGCGTTACGTCCATTGCAGATTCTCCTTTGCGTTTTTCTTTTATTGTAGCTGCCGCTGCACGGGCCGTCAACCGCAAAATCCTCAGACAGCAAAGCGCTTCCGGACGTTGACACAGAGCGGCGGTTCGCGGTATGATAACAGAAACACATTGCCGGAGCCTCCGGCAGAAAGGCAGACAGCATGAGACTTGATAAATATCTGAAGGTTTCCCGCCTCATCAAGCGCCGCACGGTTGCGAACGAGGCATGCGACAATACCCGCGTGACGGTCAACGGCAAGCCGGCCAAGGCCAGCTATGACGTGAAGGTCGGCGATCATATTTCCATCGCCTTCGGCGCACGGACCGTTACGGTCGAGGTGCTCGCCGTGGCCGAGGCCGTGCGCAAGGACGACGCGGCGGCCATGTACCGCGAAATATAGCGGATCATATTGCTGCATACGATCCTGTTTCCTGCGTATATATGTAGGGAGAAGCCGGCATACCCGGACAGAAGAAAGGATGATACCATGCAGCAGGCGCTGATCGAAACGAATCTTGCCCAGCAGCCGCACCGGCTGACGCTCGACTCGCGCAGCCGTCTTTCCATCACAGGCGTTCTGGAGGTCGAAAGCTTTGACGACACGGAGATCCTTCTGACCTCCACGCGCGGCCCGATGTCCATCCGCGGACAGGGACTGCATCTGCAGCAGCTGTCCATCGACGGCGGGCAGGTCCTGGTCGACGGGAGCGTCGACGCGATCTCGTATGAGGACGATATCCCGCGCGGCGGCTTTTTCGCCCGCCTGTTCGGCTGATGGAGATCCCTGTCTCGGCGCAGGCGCTGACCTTTGCGCAGGGGGCGCTGCTGGGGCTGGGGCTGTGTCTGGCCTACGATCTGCTGCGTGCGCTGCGGCAGCTTTGCCCGCGGACGGGACTTGCGGCGGACGCGCTGTTCGGCCTGCTGCTCACGGCTTCGTTTTTGTCCTTCGCGCTCACGGCGGGACAGGGGCAGTTCCGGCTGTATGTGTTCCTCGCCGTATTTCTGACCGCCGTTCTGTATTTCCTGACGCTCAGCCCGCTTATGCTGCGCGTGTTCCGGGGACTTTTCCGTCTGCTGGGGCGGATTTTGCGGACGCTGTTCGCGCCTGTGCGCTTTTTTTTGAAATTTCTCAAAAAAATTTCAAAAACCCTCTTTGCAAGCTTCCGAAAATGGGGTACAATGACCTGTAAGCATATTCTCGATTGGAAACACGCACAACTGGAAAGGAGCAGACGCCGGAATGAAATTCGTCAAGTCGTCTCTGCTGGTCAAGCTGGTGATTCTGATCCTCGTTGTGTACGCCACTGTTACCCTGGTGCGCCTTCGCTCCCAGATCAGCGAAAAGGAAGCAGAGGCTGCCGGGCTGACAAGCTCCATCGCAAGCACACAGCAGGAAAATGACCGACTGCAGAGCTCGATCGACGCGCTCGACACGCCCGAGGGGCTGGAACAGGTCGCGCGCGACCAACTCGGCATGGTATCAGAGGGTGAGATCGTCTTTGAAGATGTCGGTGACTAAACAAAATGGGGGACCAGGATAGAAAGATGCAGTTGAAGGTTGGAGAAATTGTTGAAGGAACTGTCAAGAGCCTGACCAAATTCGGCGCGTTCGTCGCGCTGGACGCAAACACGACCGGACTTGTCCACATTTCCGAGGTCGCGCACGCCTATGTGAGCGATCTGCACGAGTATCTGACCGAGGGCCAGACTGTCAAGGTCATGGTCATCGGACTGGACGCCGGAAAGATCAATCTTTCCATCAAGCGCACCCTGCCTGCGCCCACGCGGCAGCAGACCCAGCGCCCGCGCGGCAGCTTCCAGCAGCGTCAGGCGCAGCCGAACCGGCAGCAGCCGTCCGCGCCGCAGCAGAAATCGTTCGACGATATGCTCAAGCAGTTCATGTCCGAGTCGGACAGCAAAATGTCCTCCATCCGCGCCTATTCCGACCACAAGACCAAGACCAGAAAACGATAACCGGAAAACGCCCCGGAGCGGTCAGCCGCGCCGGGGCGAGGAGCTATTTATGAATGTTTTGATTACCGGCGGCTCGCGCGGCATCGGGGCCGCAGCCGTGCGCGCGTTTTCCGCGCGCGGTGACCGGGTCGCGTTTTTCTATGAAAAGGAAGACGAAAAGGCGGCGGCTGTCGCCGCCGAGACCGGCGCGCTTGCCGTCCGCTGCGACGTTGCGGATGAGGCGGCGGTGAACGCCGCGTTCGCGCAGCTTCCCGGCACAGATCTTCTCATCAACAACGCCGGGATCGCGGATTATGCGCTCATCAACACCATCACACCCGAACGCTGGCACAGGCTGTTTGCCGTCAACGTCGACGGCGCGTTTTACTGCATCCGCGCAGCTCTTCCCCATATGCTGCGGCAGCAGTCCGGCTGCATCCTCAACGTCAGCTCCATGTGGGGGCAGATCGGCGCGTCGTGCGAGGCGGCGTATTCGGCGACGAAGGGCGCGATCCTCGCTCTGACCAAGGCGCTGGCGCAGGAGCTGGGGCCGTCCGGCATCCGCGTGAACGCCGTCGCGCCGGGCGTCATCCAGACCGATATGTGCGCGCACATAGACCCCAGCGTTATGGAGGGTCTGCAGCAGCAGACGCCCATCGAGCGGCTGGGCACGCCGGAGGACATCGCGCGGGCGATGGTCTATCTGGCAGACGCAGCGTTTGTCACCGGGCAGGTTCTGCCTGTCAACGGAGGCTTCGTCATCACGTAACACTTGACAAAGGAGAAAAAAATGAAACGCTTCTTGCAAAGACTTTCGCTCCTGCTCGCCGTGCTTCTGCTGCTGACCACAGCAGTCTTCGCCGACTTCGGCCCCAAGCCGCAGCTGGTCGTCCGGGTCGAGCAGCCGCCGCAGGAGGAGTATTATCTCGATCTGCTGGACATGGGCGACTGGGCGAAAAATCTCTATGACCTGGACGAGCGGGAGCTTGACCCGGCGCTGCTGGCCGCGCTCCGCGCGGCTGTTCCGTCAGGCTGGCACGCCTGCATTGCACAGGGTTCCACGTGCGCACCCATCTGGGGCGAGCTGACGGGCGAGCCGGACGGCTCCGGCGCGATGCTGCACAGCTTCCGCTACTACGGCGTTCCGGAGACATACCGCATTCTGATGGTCACGGCCTCCGGCGAGACGTTTTTGTCGGATGTGCTGACGCGCAGGACGCTGCAGTCCTCCGTCACGGTCGACTGGACGGCGAAAACGGCAAAGCCGCCTTTGCAGTCCGTGGGGTATCTGCTGCAATTCGCCGCGACGTTTGTGCCGACGATTCTGATCGAGCTTGTGGTGCTGCTCCTGTTCGGGTTCAAGCTGAAAGAAAACTGGAAGCCGTTCCTGCTCGTCAATCTCGTGACGCAGGGGCTGCTGCACGGGTATTTCGCGCTGTTCGCCGTCAACAATGGCGTCGGGCCGGGATATTTCATGCTCTTCTTCCCGGCAGAGCTGGTGATCGCGCTGCTGGAGGCGTTTATTTACCGCGCCGCACTCAGGGGCCGGTCAAAGCGCCGCGCGTTCCTGTGCGGCTTGTGCGCCAACGTCTGCTCGGCTGCGCTGGGCTTTTTTCTGGCAGAGCCGGTCTGGCAGTTCGTCGTATCCATCAGCTGAGGCTGCTGATCACATCAAAAACCGGGGAAGCCAGTTTTTCTGTCTTCCCCGGCCGCTTTTTTCAGGCTGCTTTTCCGCAGCCTTGTTTTTTTATTCAAAAAACTGAAAATCTTTCTTGAAAAGAAAGTTGTCAGTTGATATAATAGTTCTATTCCGGGAAAAAGGAGGGGATTCCGCGATGGAAAATGAAGAACTCCCGCAATATATGCGGATCGCGGTCTCCGTGGCCGGTCGGATCGCGGACGGGCAGCTTGCGGAGGGGGAAAAGCTCTCCGGGCGCTCGAAGCTTTCGTCGGAGTATCAGGTTTCCCCCGAAACGATCCGCAAATCCGTGCAGCTGCTGCGCGATATGCAGGTCGTGACCGTCAAGGAGCAGAGCGGCGTGTACGTGCGCTCTGCGGAAAACGCGAAGCGCTATCTGCAGATGGTCGGCGAAAAAAACGAGCTGCGGCAGAAAAAGCAGCGGCTGCGCGCGCTGCTTGCCCAGCAGGAGGCCGTGGCGCGGCAGGTGTCGGAGCTGTGCGGCAGCATTCTCGATGATTCCGTGCAGCCCGAACAGGCTGCGGAGCAGCTGAAGACCTTCTCCTGCCGCGTGCCGCAGGACTGGCCGGACGCGGGAAAGACCCTCGGCTCGCTCCATTTCTGGCAGGCGACGGGGGCGACCGTCGTCGCCATTGCGCGCGCGGACGCGCTGACCGTCTCGCCGGGGCCGTATGCCGAGCTTCGCAGCGAGGACCGCATTCTCTTTGTGGGCGACCAGGAGGCACGGGAGGCCGTCGCCCGGTTCTTCAGCAAACCAGAAACAACATGATCCGGCGGGTGTCTGCCTGCCGGAAGGAAAGGAGACACACGTGGTTCACAACGAACTTCACGCGCTGGATCTGGCGATCATCGGCGCGTATCTGATTGCAATGGTGCTCATCGGCCTTGTGGTGGTCAAAAAGGTCCGGAGCATGGACGATTATTATCTCGGCGGACGCTCCTTCGGGCCGCTGGTTCTGATGGCCACCGTCTGCGCAACCATCATCGGCGGCAGCGGCCTGATGGGGCGTGCGGGCGTCGCGTATTCAAGCGGCTTCAAGGCCATCATGACGGCGCTGCCGTACCTGCTTGGGATGTTCATCTTTTCCGGCCTCGCCGGGCGCATCTCGGACGTCGGCACAAAGTTCGGCGTCACATCCATCCCGGACCTGTTTGAGCAGCGCTTTGGAAAAACGGCCAAGGTCGTGCTGGGCTGCCTCATTGCGTTCACCATGATGGGCACGGTCGCCTCGCAGGTCACGGCGACAGCCACGATCATCAATATGCTCGGCGGCGAGATCGGCATTTCCTATGAGCTGGGCGCGCTCATCGCCTGCGCGGTATTTATCATCTACACGGCCACGTCCGGCCTGTTCGGCGTCATTTATACGGACGTGTTCCAGTTTGTCATGCTGATCCTGTTCGTGTATATCCTGATCCCGGCCTCGTCGCTCGTCAAGCTCGGCGGGATCGGCAATTTTGTGCAGAATCTGGCGCCGGAGCTGGCAAAGCCGTACATCGACGGCGGCATCGTCGGCGATATCATCACCTATTTTGTCTTCACGCTGGCCGGCGCGGAGATGTGGCAGCGGGCATTCGCGGCAAAGAACCGCAGATCCGCCAAGGAGGGCCTGTTCCTCGGCACGCTTGCCTACGGGCTGACGATCCCGCTGGTATGGTTCATGGGCGTGGTCGCGCATCAGCTCGTCCCGGCGGAGAAGATCGCGGCCTACGGCTCGACCGACGCGGTCGTTCCGGCGCTGGCGATTGAAATCCTCCCGGTCGGCCTGACGGGCCTCGCACTGGCGGGCATTCTGTCCGTCATCATGTCCACGGCGGACAGCTATCTCATCGTCTCCGTGCAGACGTGCGTGCATGATATCTACAAGGTATTCCGGCCGGATACGCCGGAAAGGAAGGAGCTGCGGCTCACGCGCGTGTTCGCCGTCGTACTGCCGCTGGGCGCGCTGCTGATCGCGCTGTACATCAAAAACGCGTATAACATCCTCATGTTCGCTTGGAGCTTCTATGCCGCTGCGGCGGGACTTCCGGCGTTCGCCGCGCTCTATTGGAAAAAGGCGACGAAGGCAGGCGTTCTGTCCGGTATGGCGGCGGGCTTTACGGTCACGATCGCGTGGAAGCTGCTGGGCCAGCCGTTCGGCCTCGGCGCGACAGTGCCGGGGGCGATCGCCTGTGCGCTGGCGCTCGTGCTCGTGAGCCTTGCAACGTGCAAAAAGCACCCGTCCGTCTATCTCGACCCGCGCAGGGCTTGACAACCGGTCTGCGGAGCGGGTATGCTATAGGAAATTCCAACGATGGAGGTTCATCCGATGAACGTCGTCAATTTTGGCTCTCTGAATATCGATCACGTCTACGCCGTCGACCATTTCTGCCGCGCGGGCGAGACGATCCACACAAAAAGCTATACCCAAAACGCGGGCGGCAAGGGGCTGAACCAGTCCATCGCCGTTTCACGCAGCGGGCAGAAGGTGCATCACGCGGGTCTGCTCGGCCCGGAGGGTGCACGGCTGGCAGAGCTGCTGTTCAGCAGCGGCGTCGATCTGCGCTATCTGAAGCATACCGACGTTCCGCAGGGCCACGCCGTCATTCAGGTCCAGCCGGACGGCCAGAACTGCATTTTCCTCTACGGCGGCTCCAATCAGGCGGTCACGCCGCAGGAGATCGACGAGGTGCTCATGCAGCTGAACGCCGGGGATTATCTGCTGCTGCAGAACGAGATCGCCAATCTGACCTATCTGCTGCGCGCCGCCGCCCGGCGCGGTCTGCGCGTTGTGCTGAACGCGTCGCCCATTTCGGACGAGCTTTTAAACGCCGATCTTTCCGGCGTCGACTGGCTGGTCGTGAACGAGATCGAATGCGCGGCCATGGCGGGCTGCGGCGATGCGCAGGCGGGCTATGAGACGCTCAAGCAGCGCTATCCGTCGCTTGGCATTCTGCTGACGCTCGGGTCTGAGGGATCCGTCAGCTGGAAGGACGGCACGGAGGTCCGGCAGTGTGCGTACCCGGTCAAGGCCGTCGACACGACCGGCGCGGGCGATACGTTCATGGGCTATTTCGTCGGTTGCCTCGCGCAGGGCATGGAACGGCAGACGGCCATGCAGTATGCGTCCATGGCCTCCGCCATCTCCGTCACCCGCCCCGGCGCAGCAGCGTCCATCCCCCTGATGGATGAGGTCCGCGCCGCCGTCGAGGCGCTTTGAACTGCTTCATAAACCAATGGCCCGGATGCTTCAGAAGCATCCGGGCCGTTGATTTTTGTATAAAAGAAAAAAGTCAGCCCATACGGCTGACTTTTCGGAAGCGTGTAATGGTTACTGCATATTCGCAAAGCGCTCCACGGCCTTGGTGAAGCTTTCGATGGTTTTGTCCGCGTCGCCGTGCTGGATGCCGTCGCGGACGCAGTGCTGGATATGGCCCTCCAAAACGACCTTTCCACAGCCGTTCAGAGCCGACTTGGCCGCGTTGATCTGGGAGAGAATATCCTCGCAGGGCACGTCTTCATCCACCATGCGGTCGATGGCCTGTACCTGCCCGATGATTTTTTTCAAACGCCGATGCAGATTGTCTGCATCCATGCATTGCTTCATGGCTTGCACCTCCATACGGTAAGGGGTATATGCTGATTATAGTGTGGCATATTCGGATTGTCAAGAAAGTCCCGTTTTGGAACAGAAAAGCGGACGCACGCCGGGGGAAGGCAGCTGCCTTCTCCCGGCGGTCTGTTATTCGCCGCAGCCCTGGATATCCAGAGAGTCGAGCGCCTCCTGACCGGCGGCGGTCAGGGCCATGCTGCCGCGGATGGGCCAGGCTTCGTAGCCTGTGTAGTCAAAGCCTTTCAGGGGCAGGGCGAAATCCACGGAAACGAGCCGCTTGATCTGTAAGGCGAGGATCGCCGCGCTGGTCTGCGCGCGATTTTCGGAGCCGTCCAGATACACGGGCGTTTCGTCCGTTCTCGTGCAGGCGGCAGGCAGGAACGCCAGCTCGGCAAACTGCCGCAGCAGCCGAAGCTCCGGCTCCGTCAGCAGCAGCACGTGGCTCCTGCACCCGCAGCCTCCGCAGGACGTACAGTCGGTCATATTCATCCCTCCTGCCGCTAGGATACCCGAATTGCGCGGAAACGTCAATGCTTTTCGGATAAAAACGCCGTCAGCCTGTCCGTCAGCGTCCACACGCCCGCGATCAGTCCCAGCAGGACTGCCGCCGGGATGGCCAGCACGCCGATCACGGCCAGCCCCAGATAGAACACGCCGCCCGAGACGCCGTCCTTTGCTTTTTTTATCGAATCACTGCGCATAGCTCTAATTTCTCCCGTGCAAGCGTCCACACGTCGCGCAGCCAGAGGAAGAAGTCTTCCAGATTGCGGACGGTCTGCTGCACGCCGACCTCCGCGCAGCTGCCGAACACGGCCTTAGCAGCGCAGCACGTCATGCCGACCAGCAGCGCCGCGATCAGGACCAGCACCAGAACAAGACGGAGCAAAAACCGGATCATGCTGCTTCCTCCTTTGCGCCTGCGACGATGGAATAATACGAATTGGATGTGATGCGGTAGACAAGCGTGTAGAAGACCGCATAGATAGCGAAGGTGACGACCGTCGTGCCGATGAGCAGCTTCAGATTTGTGAGGTTGAACAGCATCAGCAGCTTATGGATGAACGGGAACGCAAAGCCCAGATGCAGCCCCGCAAACAAAAGCGGCAGGAAGAACACGAGCAGGAGCTGCGAGTTGATGGACTTCCGGATATCCGTCTTCGTCATGCCGACGCGCTGCATGATCTCAAACCGGGCCTGATCCTCATAGCCCTCGGAGATCTGCTTATAATATAGAATCAAAACGGCGGCGGCGAGGAATACGATGCTGAGCAGAATTGCGAGGAAGAAGAGGCTTCCGTAGGTGCCGACAAAATCTTCACGGTTGGACGCGATGGATTCTACCGTGTACGACGCGTAGACCAGCCCTTCCCTGTTATCGGCAAACGTCCCCATCATATCGCGGAGAAACGCGATCTGCGCTTCATCCGGGCTGCCGGAATCGAACGAATACTGCCAGCTCACGACGACCGGATAGCGGGTGTTCTGCGTCCGCAGCGCGTTCACCGCTGCGTCAAAATCCGGGACGATGAGATAGATCGTCGTCGTGATGTTTGCGCTGTCCGCGCCGAAGCCGCCGAAGCCCGGCAGTTGGCCCTTGATCTGATAGGTCAGTTCGCCGATGCGGATATCCGGCTGTGTGTAGGCCATGCGCGGGCTGCAAAGATATGCTTCGCCCGGCTCCAGCGTCAGGCGCTCGCCCATCATGCGGGCATAATCCTCCAGCGGCAGGATCGTCAGATCGACCGCACGTTCATAGTCCATGAGCGTACTCTCCTGCGCGCGGGTGAAGGTATTGCCCGTAAGAAGGCCGGAGAACCATGCGCTGCGGATATCGAACTGCCCCTGCACGTCAAGTCCGTCCTGTTTGATAACGTCCTCGATCATGCCGCGCGCGATGGCGATGTTTGCTTCATCCATACCGCCCTCGTCCTTCGTAAAGCGCAGCTCCACGGAAAGATCGCTCGGATAGCGCGTGCGCAGCGCATCCTCCTTGCCGAAATAGAGGCACGTCGTTGACGAGAGCATAACGAGCACCATCGTGGCAAGAATACAGATCGAGGCCAGTCCCGCGCCGTTGCGCTTCATACGGTAAGCCATGGACGAGACGGAAATAAAATGGTTTTTCTGATAATAATACCGCTTATTCTTCTGCAGCGCGCGGCACAGCACCACGGAGCCGGAGATAAAGATCAGATACGTCGCCGCGATGACCATCAGAACGGCGATAAAGAACACCGCCAGCGCCGTCAGCGGCTGCTTGATCGTCACGGCAATATAATATGCCGCGCCGAGGATCAGAAAGCCAGCGAGGCCGAACACCCAGTTCGCCTTCGGCGGCTTTTCGCCGCAGGCTTCGCTGCGCAGAAGCGCTGCCGCGTTCGTCTTGCAGACCGTCACCAGCGAGCGCAGGAACAAAAGCGCGAAGATGGCGAGATACAGGATCGTCGTCATGGTCGTGGCCGGAACGGAGACGGTAAACTGCATCTGTACGGTGCCGTCCACGATATTGACGAGCAGCAGCTCAAAGAGCTTTCCGAGTGCAATGCCCAGCGCCTCGCCGCCCACGATGGAAATGAGCGCCATGATGACCGTTTCCCATGCCAGAACCTTCGCAAGGTTGCCCTTGCCCATGCCGAGGATATTATACAGGCCAAACTCGCGGTTCCGGCGGCGGATAAGGAAGGAATTCGTGTAGAACAGGAACAAAACGGCGAACGCCGCCATGACAAAGCTGCCCATGCCGAGAATCATGGGCATGGTGTCTCCGCCCGGAAAGGTCTTGAGGATGGGGGAGGAGGCAAGCGACAGCAGAATGTACGTCATCGTGACCATGCCGACGCAGGTCAGCAGGAACGGCAGATACAGCCGTTTGTTTTTCGTGATGCCCTGCCAGGCAAGGCGCGGATAGAGCTTGTGTGTCATGCCTGCTCGCCCCCTGCCTGCAGAACGGTCAGCGCGTCGGTGATCTTCTGGTAGAGCTGATCGTCGGTGAGATTGCCGCGATAGAGCTGGTGATAGACCTCGCCGTCTTTGATGAAGAGGACGCGTCCGGCACGGCTGGCCGCGCGGACGGAGTGCGTGACCATCAGGATCGTCTGGCCGCTGCGGCTGATGTCGGAGAACACGCGCAGCAGCTCGTCCGTCGCCTTGGAGTCCAGCGCGCCGGTCGGCTCGTCGGCCAGCAGAAGGCGCGGGTTCGTGATGATCGCGCGGGCAACGGCCGCGCGCTGTTTCTGGCCGCCGGAAATTTCATACGGGTACTTTTTCAGCAGCTCCGTAATGCCGAGCCGAGCCGCGATGGGTTCGAGCCGCACGGAGAGTTCCTTCTGCGGCACGCCCGCCAGTACGAGCGGCAGATAGATATTGTCCTCGACCGAGAACGTGTCGAGCAGGTTGAATTCCTGAAATACGAAGCCCAGATGGTCGCGGCGGAAGGCCGCGCGGTCGGCTTCCCTGATGGAGGCAAGGTCCTTGCCGTCCAGCAGGACAGAGCCGGAGGTCGGCTTGTCAAGCCCGGCCAGAATGTTTAAAAGCGTCGTCTTGCCGGAGCCGGATTCGCCCATGATGGCGACGTATTCCCCGTTTTCCACGCTGAAATTGATATTTCTGAGCGCCTCGACCGACGCGCCGCCAAAGCGCGTCGTGTAGACCTTGCGCAGTCCGTTTACTTCGAGAATCTGCATGATGAAAAGCCTCCTGTGTTGATTTCTGTCCCCAGTATACCGCGCCGCGCAGAAAAGCGCTATCGATTTGGCTTACACTTTTTCCGGCGCGTCTTACAGTTTTGTAAGATGAGGTGACACCGGCGTGGGAGCTTTGTAGGGGCCGATGCCCACATCTGCCCGGCAGAACACACCATTTTTACTGGAATCTTCGGCGAATTCGTCACATTTATTGGGCCGACAGAGTCGTCGGCCCCTACAATACCTCTCCGCTCCCTGTAGGGGCGGACGACTCTGTCCGCCCGCAGAACGCACCGGCTTTTACGGAAATCTACTGCGAATTCGCAGCTTCCCAACGGGCCGAGTAGGCATCGGCCCCTACAGGAAGCCCTGTAAATTTACACTTGACAAATACCCCATCAGGGTATATAGTGAAGATACCCCGATGGGGTATCTGAGATAAAAGGAGGCTGGCCTATGCCGGAACCCAAGCGATGTTCCTGCTGTGAGAAGCATACGCTGCGCGCGCAGGAGGAGAAAAAGAAGCTTCTGAACCGCCTGCGCCGCATTGAAGGACAGGTGCGCGGCCTGCAGGCGATGGTCGAGGCTGACGCCTACTGCAACGACGTGCTGACGCAGTCTGCTGCCGTCAACGCCGCCATCAACGCCTTTAACCGCGAGCTTCTGGCCGAGCATCTGCGCACGTGCGTGACGCGGGACTTAAAAAACGGCCATGAGGAAATCGTGGATGAACTGGCCGCAACTCTGCAAAAGCTAATGAAGTAATTGATTCCCAGGGAGGGATTTTCATGCAGCAATATACCGTGACCGGCATGCACTGCGCCGCTTGCAGCGCCAGTGTGGAAAAGGCGGTCAAAAAGGTGCCGGGCGTTACATCCTGCGCCGTGAGTCTGCTCACGAACTCGATGGGCGTCGAGGGTACGGCGGAGCCTGCCGCCGTCATCAAAGCCGTCGAGGACGCGGGCTACGGCGCGTCTGTGCGCGGGCAGGAAGCCGCTCCTGCGGCGGACGCAAGCGCACTGGAGGACAGGCAGACGCCGCATCTTAAAAAGCGGCTGATCGCCTCTGTCGCATTTTTGCTCATTCTGATGTATTTCTCGATGGGCCACATGATGTGGGGCTGGCCGCTGCCAGGCTGGTTTAGCGGCAACCACGTCGCCATGGGCCTTGTCCAGCTGCTGCTGGCCGGGATCGTCATGGTCATCAATCAGGAGTTCTTCGTGAGCGGCACCAAGAGCCTGCTGCGCGGCTCGCCGAACATGGACACGCTCGTCTCGCTCGGCGCGGCGGCGTCCTACGGGTGGAGCGTCTACGCGCTGTTTGCCATGACGGACGCGCAGCTCCACGGCGGCAGCGAAGCCGCCATGGCGTATATGGACGAATTTTATTTTGAGTCCGCCGCCATGATCCTCACGCTCATCACCGTCGGCAAGCTGCTTGAGGCGCACTCCAAGGGCAAAACCACGGACGCGCTCAAGAGCCTCATGGCCCTCGCACCGGAGACGGCAACGGTCATCCGCGACGGCAAAGAGGTTAAAATCCCCGCCGCGCAGGTCCGCAAGGGCGACGTGTTCGTCGTCCGTCCGGGCCAGAGCATCCCGGTCGACGGCGTTGTGCTGGACGGCGCGAGCGCCGTCAACGAAGCGGCGCTGACCGGCGAGAGCGTCCCGGTCGATAAAGCCCCCGGCGACGGCGTGTCCGCCGCGACGGTCAACTGCTCTGGCTTCCTCCGCTGCGAGGCAACCCGCGTCGGCGAAGACACCACGCTCAGCCAGATCATCCGCATGGTCTCCGATGCGGCGGCGACGAAAGCGCCGATTGCCAAGACGGCGGACAAGGTCGCGGGCGTGTTCGTCCCGGCGGTCATCTCCATCGCGCTTGTCACAACAATCGTCTGGCTGCTGCTGGGCCGGGAATTCTCCTTTGCGCTTGCGCGGGGCATTTCCGTGCTGGTCATCAGCTGCCCGTGTGCGCTGGGCCTTGCCACGCCGGTCGCCATCATGGTCGGCAGCGGCGTGGGCGCGAAAAACGGCATTCTGTTCAAAACTGCTGCAAGTCTGGAGCACACGGGCCGGACGCGCATCGTCACCCTGGACAAGACCGGAACCATCACCTCCGGCCAGCCGGAGGTCACAGACTGTCTCTTATACACATCTGACGCTGCCGACGACTCCTTACGTGT
>ERZ1026915.624-NODE-624-length-17691-cov-6.312543_pt1 | contig 17691 bp, 13 predicted proteins | sample MGYA00519466_ERZ1026915 | MGnify/ENA primary metagenome ERZ1026915 (study PRJEB26926, sample SAMN06164884) | human gut metagenome | biome: ENVO:00009003; feature: ENVO:2100002; material: ENVO:00002003 | host: Homo sapiens | place: USA | collected 2012 ... | reverse complement strand
AGAACATTTGCAGCATCCGCTTCTCTACTGGCGATAGAGCCGCAAAGTCGGTGTTATCCGATTTTGGCAGAAGCCCCAGCAAAAAACGAATCCACCTGCGGGAATCGATGACCGCAAAGCGTGCAAAGGCTTTGGTCATAGTTTCTTCCAAAGGTTCTGCAAAATCGGATGCCGCCCCTGCACGGACGCACAGCCTGCTGAAGCAGATCTTTTTGCTGTAAATCGCACGCGGGTCAAGATGATAGTAGTCGAGGAAGTTCCCGAGTGTCAAAGGCAGGCCGGTATCCTCGGTAAAGGCAGCCGCCCGCGCCACAAGCCCGGAGGTGCGGTCATAGGAGGCGCTGATATTATCCAGCACATATTTTGCGGCATATTTCTCCAACTGAATATAGCAGCCTTTAGGTGCAGAGACAAAGCCCTCTTTGAGCTCCCGGCTGATGCTGCGGGTGGTGTTGGAGAGCAGTGCTGCGAATTTCTCCTCAAAATTATACTTTTTGTTGGCCTGTCCGATGAAATCCAGAACGGTCAGGCAATCCTTGTTTTCTGCCAGACGCAGACCACGCCCCAGTTGCTGCAAAAACACGGTCAGCGACTCGGTAGGGCGCAGGAACAGCACAGTGTTCACCTCAGGGATATCCACGCCTTCGTTGTAAATGTCCACAACAAAGAGGAATCGGAGCTCCCCGGAAACCAGCCGCTGTTTGGCGGCGTTGCGCTCATCGTCGGGAGAATCGCCGGTCAGTGCCATAGATGGAATGCCGTGGGTATTAAAGTAGCTCGCCATAAATTGGGCATGAGCGATGGAAACGCAGAAGCCCAGACCCTTCACCTCTTCGATAGCGGTGACATATTTCAGGATGGAGTTTACCACAAGGTCAGCGCGGCGCTCCGCCACCATGCCGCTGAGGGTGTACAGGTTGGACAGCTCGTTTTTATCGTAGCCGCCGGTACGCCATTTCAGGCTGCTCAGATCTGCGGCGTCGGTGACGCCGAAATATTGGAAGGGACAAAGTAGTTTCCTGTCGATGGCCTCCGGCAGACGGATCTCGGCGGCAATGCGCCCGCCGAAATAGTCCAGAACGCTTTTGCCGTCCATACGTTCCGGGGTAGCAGTCAGCCCCAGAAGGACCTTCGGCTGGTAGTATTCCAACAACTTCTGATAAGTGGGTGCAGCTGCATGATGGAACTCGTCTACAACAATGTAATCGTAAAAATCTGCTGCCGTTTTGGCGGCAAGCTCCTGAGAATTGAAGGTCTGGATGGAAACAAACAGATGGTCGATGCTGTCGGCTTTGTGGCTGCCCACATACAGCTCGCCGAAATTGGCATCCTTCAGTACCGCCCGGAAGGTGTACAGGCTCTGCTTCAGGATCTCCTCTCGGTGTGCCACAAACAGCAGACGGCAGGGCTGCCCCGGATGCTGTTTGCAGAAGCGCTTGTAATCCAGTGCGGAGATCACGGTTTTGCCGGTGCCGGTGGCGGCGACTACCAAGTTGCGGTTGTAACCCCGAACGGTGCGCTCGGCATCCAGCCGGTCCAGGATTTCCTGTTGGTAGGAATAGGGCAAAATATCCAGTGTATAGATCCCGCTGTGGTCGGTCTCGCTGTATTTTTCGGCTTTCAGGGCGCGGGTCAGCCGCTCCCGCTGCCCTTCATCGTAATATTCAAACTCGCTGGAGTTCCAGTAGCTTTCAAAGGTGGCTGCGATCTTTTCAATGGTCTCCGGCAGGTCCTTTCGGGTCACCTTGACGTTCCATTCCAGACCGCTGGAAATTGCTGCATTGGACAGATTGGAGGAGCCTACATACGCCGTAGTAAAACCGGTGTCCCGGTAAAATACATAGGTCTTTGCGTGCAGGCGGGTACGTTTGGTGTCGTAACTGACCTTGATTTTTGTATTGGGCAGCGCGCGCAGCTCCTCGATGGCTTTTACGTCCGTAGCGCCCATATAAGAGGTGGTGATGATGCGCAATTCGCCGCCGCTTTGTGCAAACTGCCGCAGCTCGTCCACGATGAGGCGTAAGCCGCTCCACTTGATAAAGGAAACCAGCATATCAATACGGTCGGCGGAAACGATCTCCTTTTTCAGCTCCGTGTACATCTGCGGCTCATGGATAGCGCCGGTAAACAGGGAACTTTGCGCAATGGAGGTCTCCGGGCGGTCAAGGTCTTTTGCGCTTTTTCCTGTAGCAAGGCGCGGGTCATTCTGCTGCAAAAGCGCAAGGAGCTGCTCTGCCCGTTGGTCAATACCGAGCGAGGCAAAGTCAACTTCCTGTGTGGTGTTCTGGATGGTAGTCACGATCTGGTTTGCCAGCTGGATCTGCGCCTCGATGCCGCCGCCGTTATCCTGTACGTTCTCAAGACCCTTCTGCACCACATCGGTCAAATACTGCGCCAGCACTTTGACAGCCTCCGCCGTGTCGATGGGCGCAGTGGATTTGCGGGCTTCCGGGATCTCTGCAAGCTCGCGGTTCAGCGCGTTGTTGATGACCTGTTCGTACAGTCCGTGGTAGAGCATCGGTGCACTTCCTTGCCGTTTTCTTTTATTATAGTGCCCGTCAGAAGAATATTCAATGATCGAGAATAAACCGCATCTGATTGAAAAAGAAGTTTTTTGATCTCAGAAAATATACTGTAGCTGCATTGCTTTTATAAAAAATAATAGAGGTCGTGATAATTTGTATGGTGCTACAATAAAAAGAGACTGATGCAGTGCAACAGTCTCTCGATAGCAATGAGGCTTATATAACGGGTGTTTTTTTATAAAAATCCGTAGCAGCGCCTCCCATTCCAAGAGTGGTTTTGATGCCAACTCCGCCATGGGATACAAAAGAGAGCAACGCGTTCCAAAGTTCCAGAAGCGGCGGCGCAAGGCGTGCCTCGATGGTCACATTGCCTTGAAAGGCTGGAATGCGCGTTTCTTTCAGCAGATAACGTGTGGTATGGAGATTATAATCCACAATATGAAGCCCTTGCTGTAAAGCCTGCAGTGCATCAGAATCGATAAGGGCATATTCTGGAAAGGCAGCGTTCCAATGCGCAATCAGACTTTGCAAAAGCAGAGTTTCCTGCGGGAAAATAGTATAGCGGCCGGACTGCTTGAAGGCGCAAGGCGACAGAAAAGCAATTTTGGCACGGGTTTCGCTGCGGGAGCGCCCAGAACGAATCAGCTCTTCAGCGGAGATTGCCGGAAAGGTACGGACCTCTGAAACCGGGAGAGTCAATTCATGCAGAGGGATTTCCTTTGCAGATTCCAAAACGGGAAAAACTATCTGTCGAGCAGCGTCATTCAGCAGGTTGACCGTCCAGATCAAAGACTGTTTTTCCGGCGAAAAACATAGAAAATGCGCAATGGGGTGTTCCCCTTGCAGATGCATCTGCTCTCCAAATTCAGAAGAAATCTGTGACATCAGCCAGCCATACAGACGATAGGACCACGACTGGGGAATCCGCACATCATTGGGCGGAGATAAAACCAGTTGAATCTGCTGGATCACAAGATACTCACCCCGCAATGTCCATAGGGATAAAGCCGACCACGAAAACGAGCATATTTCATGGTGTGCGGGGAAATGCCATTTTCGGCATCACGCTCATGCTGGTGGTTGCGGAACATTTGTTTCATTTGTTCTGCCGTCCAGCGCAGTCCCTCTTCTTCACCCAGATAGGGGTACGCCAGCGACTTGGCAAAGAACCCGGAGCCGCCGCCCAGGATCAGATAGGGCTGCTGCGGCAGGTTGACGGCACCGCGCGGCAGGGTAAAATGCCGAGCGTAGGTCTGCTGATAGTATGCATCGAACTGTTGGATGGATTCCAGCAGAGAGTCTTTTGTAATGCGGCCCTTCAGCACAGACTGATCCAGGGTCAGCTTGAACCGGATGGCTGTGCCCGGTGCGGCGCATTCCCGGCAGAGGTTGATGCTGTGGGTTCCGCCGTCTGTGGCGGAGTCTGTTTTTCCGGCCAGCATCATGCAGTTGTCCGAGATTGAGAGGCTGTCGGAAACCTGAATGCCACGGAAAATGCTGTTGACGGCGTCCGAAGCGATGCTTCCATGCAGATGCAGCTGGTTGACATATTTCTCTTCCGGAAAGGCGACTCGGCGGTTTTGTGCAAGGATGTGTCCGGTGCTGCGGTCAGCCAATACCGCACTCAGCAGCCATGCAGTACGCAACGCACCCTTGATGCTGCTGCCGGGAATGTAGGCATGGCCCTGCGCATCACGCTGGAAAGCATGGATCTCTTTCAGCGAATGCTCAGCATCCAGCGCATCTCCCACCTCGATCTGATAGCGCGTCAGCGTTTTCAGTTCTGCATCGGAAATGCCGCAGTCTTTGGTCAGAAAGGCCCAGAGATTGGACTGCTCGCTAAGCATAAACTGTCCGTACTTGTCCACCAGATCGTGCTCGACTAGAAAGCTGAAAAATTTTTGCTCGTCCAGAAAGGAGACTTTGCCATTGCGGGTGTTGTACATGTACTCTTTTTTGGTATAGCTGCTACCATTGCCAACAAACAGAGGTGCCCATACATTCAGAGTAAGGTCAAAGATCTGCAGATGATCCTGCTGAATCATAATGTCACCCCCATAAAGATTGGCTTGGAATAGCGGTATACCGGATGCACATCCGACAAACCAACATCATACAAAGCACCCTGATAACGATTTTGCAGGACAGAACCTGCCGAAAGGGCATACTGCGTTTTTTTCTTCAGTGGAGTTTCCACACGATCGGATGCCATGAAGCCGCTACGACGTACCAACTGAAAGGAGGCACTCTCTAATGCATTATCCATTTCATCTGCCTGCGGCAGGCTGGTGCTCAGCAGCAGATAAGGAGCATGCTCGGAAGAAAGTGCATGATACATCCACTCCGTCTGCTCGTCAAAAGGTTCGTTCAGATAAATCTTAGCCACGACATGGAACTTTCCATAACCAGAGCTGACTTTGCCGCCGATGCCGGTAGCGCCCAGCTGATTCAGCAAATACTCCAGATCTTCATCCTGACCATCTTCGGTAAATCCGCAGATGAAATACAGTCCGCAGTCCGGCGCAAAACGGAACAGTCCAACCTGATACGGCGTGGTATCCCCCTGCATGGGAACGGCTGCCTTGGTTTGCTCATAGTGGGTGCCAAAACTTTCCGGTTGCTCGTCAGGGGTGAAATGACCTTCATGCAGGCTTCTGGCGTAGCGGTCAAATTCCAACACAGGGATCCATGCTAGCTTTTTTACCTTTTTACGCAGGGTGGTTTCCACTTCCTCAGTGGATTCCGATGCGGCAATGGGCTTTGGCAGGTAAAACGTTTCGCCATACCAGGGAATTGTATCGCTGAGCAGGAATTTTCCCTGCCGGACCTGCGCACAAAGCTGTTCCAGGGATTCTTCTCCGTGCTGGATGAGGGTCTCATGGCAGAGGGCAGAAAACAAGGTATCTGCCCGCAGGGTTTCTTCGGAGGTATAAAGTGACAATGCAGAGTCGGCTCCTCCGAAATGAACAGCTGTGTCAAACTGAAGCTTAAACAGAAAATAGTTCATAACTATCCACCTCATTAAAGAGGGATTTCAGGCGGCTGAGATCCGCCTGCGCGCCATAGCCTTCCAGCGTAAAGTTTTTCAGGCTGACACGGCCGCTGCCGCGGGAACCATGGCCGCCCAGATAATCCATCTGCAGCAGCTTCATGCCTTTGGCCAGAAGAGAAAGATCTTCCTCGACCTGTGCCGGGTCGGTTACATCGTAAACGATGCTGACGCCGAACTTTGCACCGGCGATCACACGTTCGATCTGGCGGGGATTGGCCACAGAGTTGGCACGGGAAATTGCGTTCTCGGTCTTGACCTCGGTCACACCCACATTGGAAAGCTCTTTTGCATTGGACAAAAAGGCATCCGCAAACTGCAGGCGGGAACGACGCACCGGTTCCGAGGAACCGAACAGACGCAGAATGCGCTCGTCGTCCTTGTCGAAAGCAGGCATGTTCTCAATATCCTGACAGGTGCTGCGGGCCAGCAGGGTGCGCAGCTTGCCTTTCAAGCTGCTGCCGGGTACGATGGGATAACCGGTATAGGGGTCACGCACCACCGGGCTGTCCACAGCACCAATGGCAGAAAAGGCAGAGGAACCGCCGATGTGCATACCGGTGCGCACTTCCAGATCGCACCGGATCAGAATTTTTCCATACATATGATTACCCCTCCTTGCCGCCGAAGTAGCGGTGGAAAGCGACCAGCGCTTCCATGTAGTGTGCAAAGCGGATCAGGTCCGCACGGTCGGTGGAAATGCCCTTGAGGTATTCCAGCAGGTTCGTCTGCGCCACAAAGCTTTTTACGGTATCATCGCGCCCGCACTCATAAGCCACCCGGACCCGCATCAGGTTGAGCTTCACGATGCTTTCGGGCAGAAGCTTCTCCTCAGTGCGGATGTTTTCCGTATTATAGATATCCGTCACGAGGCTCAACAGGTTGCGGATCTTGCTGGTGGTCACTTTTTTGGGCTGGCTCATCAGGCTGCGCATAATACGCTCAGCTTCGTCTACATAATCTTCCGGCACCTTTTTCGGCGTGATCTCCGGCGGCAGCTCTTTCTGCTGCCCATAGCTGCTGCGGTTGTTATAGCTGCCGGAACCGCTGCGGTTTCCGTTGTAGCTGTTGCTATATCCGCTCCGGCTGTTGTTATGGCCACCGCCGCCATAGCTGCGGCCATTATCATTCCATCCTGCCATCTGTGTCGCCACCCTTTCTGTTCTGATAGACATAAATATAAATTGCGGTGATGAGCTGGTGACGCTGTACGGCATCCAATGCCCAATCCATCATGTTGTGAGAGAATTGCTCGTAAAGTTTATAATCGGGTGCATTCTTTTTTGGGGAAAGCCGCGCCAGCAGGTAAGCATACCGCGCAAGGTTGATGCGGTCGTTTTCTGCTTCCCGCAGCAGTGCCAGAAGATTGTAGAGCAGGGCGTTTCCATGCTCGGCGTTATCCTTGCCGAAGAAGCTTTGCAGGCAGCCGACCTTTTCGGTCAGGACTTTTGTGCGGAAGGTGTCCCACGCATAGATATGTCCCTGCTCCGGTTGCACTAGCAGATTGCCCTTTGCATCCCGGACTGCTTTGCGCTCCGGCGTAAACAGTGCCACTGCATTTTTGCCGGGCAGATGCTTGGCGGCTTCTTCCAGCGCGGCAGTTTCCTCGGCGGAAAGCCGGATGGGGTAATGGTCATCAAAGATGCCGATGCCTGCGCTGAGGGTCAGTGCACCGCAGGAGAATGCGGTGAAATTACGCTGGATGCGCTGTGCTGCTTCCAGAACATCGTTCCATGCGCCCACAAGGAACACATCATCGCCGCCGGCATAAACAATGCTCACTTGCAGCCCTTCGAGAATGCCGTTGATGTAGCACTTGAAAAACAGTGACATCTGCCGGGAGAACGCTGAGGTGCGGGACAGGGTAACATAGTGCATCCGTTTGACCGGGTCTTTCTCGTTTTCCTGCTCGAAACCGGAGATAAAGGCGTGGCCGAGGTTGTCCACATCCATACGGCAGACCGCAATGCGGCGCACGCCCTCGGACTGCTCTGCCAGTTCTTCCATGCTGTTGCTGGCGGCGTAATCGCCCACATACAGGTTGGTGCTGTAAGTAAGGCCGGTGAATGGTGCATTTTTGGTATATACACGCGCGACGGGCTCGCCGGAAGCCAGCCGTTTGCGGGCAGAGAGCGGATCCGTCAGGGACAGATATTCGCTGCCGCCGTCCAGTGCAGGCAGCGTGCAGTCATCGGCAGCCGAGGGCTGACGGCTTACTACCAGAACGCGCGTGTTCTGGATCTTAATGGAAAGATCTACGAACAGTTTGCACCAAGGGCAGAGATCATCCTTCAGGTTGGCACTGGTGCCGCACACCTTGCATTCCCGGCCATCCGGGTAAGTAGCGGTACTGTTCAGCTGCCGCAGATCCTCTGCGGTATAGCGGTGGAATTTGTGCTGTTCCAGCAGCCGGTTCACCCGGCGGAACAGCTCTTTGTAGGGGCTTTTTTCAGCCGGGGTATTGGTCAGGTCGTTGCCGGAGCAGGGCGTCCATGCGTTGGCCAGAAACAGCTGGGTGCCGAACTGCTGCTGCAACCAGCGGTTGAACTGCCGGTTCCACCGGGTCAGGGTATCGGCCACAGCGGCAGTGTTGGGCAGCAGCACATAGCAGTGTCCGCCGCCGCTGTAGATCAGGTTGGCGCGGGACACGCCGCACCCGGCCAGAAGCTCGTCCAGATAGTGCTCCATGAGCAGCTCCAGAAAGAACGACCGGCTGCGCAGGGAGCGCAGAGCGTTTTCGGTATGGACAGTATAAAGAAACTTCTGGATGCGGGAAAAATCGGCGGTATAGAGCAGAAAAACGTCCTTCTGACAAAAATCCTTCTCCTGCTCAAAAAGTGCCTTGCGCAGGTCGGTGATGTTGTTTGCCTGCACATATTCGCTGATGCACGCCGCAATGGCTGCGGTGGTCTTGGCGTGGTCAAACAGAGAAACATCCGGGCTTTCGCCGGTAAAGGTGCTGGACGGAAAACAGCTGAACTGCGTTTCCAGCAGACCCAGCAGCGAGTTGATCCACTCCGGTTGCGGCTGCAGATCCGGCAGACACTCCTTCAACTTGCGTACAGCATCTGCATAGACGGAAGCGGAAAGTAGCTGCTGCTGCCGTGGCAGCTTCAGGCTGCCGTCCTGTGGCTGCGCAGGCATCATCCAGCCGGGGTGGGAACCATTCAGGTGGGTGAACACCGAGTCCAGCGGAAGATCCCGCCGGAAGGAACTGCTTTCGCCTTCGACCTCCCGGCGGTCTGCGGCGGCAGAAAGATCATCTGCCAGATAAACGATATAGGCCGGGGAATCGGCCGGCAGAGCCTTTGCTGCACCGCGCAGCGCGGCGGCGTGGTGGTAGCGCACACAGTCCAGCGCCGGTGACCAGCCTGCACCGGGCAAAACGCCGTGCAAAAACTGGTAGCCCTGTTCACTGTGGCTGCCGCGCTGCCCACCGGCACGGTACACCGCTTTTCCGGTGTCGTGCAGCAGCCCGCCATAGGTGGACTGCAGGGTGAGAACGTTCAAAATACCATCTCCTTTATGGGTTATGGAAGAATTGCACAATAAACGGAAAGTGTATTTGTCAATTTTGTAAGAGATGCTTGGAATTGGCTTTATTATAACACATTTTGTCGCTATGCAAAAGCCGCAGCAGAGAAAATATCACAGCAGCTGCAATCGTTCCGTTCATAGAGGGACAGCCCACGGAAAACAAAGAGTTAAGGTTTGCAAAAGAAAAACTCCGCATCTTTTTTTGATGCGGAGTTTTTTGCCCCCTTGCGGGGATAAGCTGCAATTCAGCAACAACATTATCGACAGCAAAATTATGAGGTTATCGTCCCCTTGCGGGGATAAGCTGCAATCTCGCAAGTATATCGTATACGTTGACAGAAACGAGTTATCGTCCCCTTGCGGGGATAAGCTGTAATTGAATTGTACGCCCCACACCATTAACTTCGTCAAGTTATCGTCCCCTTGCGGGGATAAGCTGTAATCGGTGCAAGTTGTGCGGCGAGCCGATTGATGTGAAGTTATCGTCCCCTTGCGGGGATAAGCTGCAATCGCCATTTTGTATGATCCGTTAAGATCAGAAAGATTATCGTCCCCTTGCGGGGATAAGCTGCAATAGCAGAACTGCCCCAAAAAGAAACTCTTTTCCTGCGTTTTTTAAGGCGTGTTCTGCAATCACAAGATAAATATAGCACATTGACTGCAAAAATAAAAGATATTTCCGAATAAAAAGTTGGAAATTGGTGGTGCGAACCCTGTGCCAGATTGGGGAAAACTAGGCGGTAGAAAAGGAGGTTCGCACCCCGAACTGTTGACTTCAGGGCATCGGGCCATATCGCCGGAACCCGGCAAACACAAAAATGCTGCGCTTCAGGGTGCTGCCGTCCGGGTAGGTGGTCTCCTGACTCTTGCGGCGGGAGCAGGCGGCCAGCGTGGGGATGCCCGCGGCTTCCAGACGCTGGACTACCCGGTACACAAAGGTGCACTCGCCCTGACAGAGCACGGCGTCCGGGTTAAGGTGCAGGATGTGGTCGGCGTATACCGCGGCAAGGGAGTCCAGTGCGGCCTCGTCGGCGGCGGGGTCGATGGCAGGGAAGGCAAGATCGACCACCGTGCCGTAGCGCTGCGCCGCCGCCGTTTGCTCGGCGCTCCACAGGGCGTAGGGGTGGTTGGAAAAGTTGATGAACATAGCGTGTACCTCCCGGTTCTTTAAAAAAGGCTCCCGTCCGCACAAAACGGACGGGAGTGCTGGCGCGGGGCTCACCGCTTGTCGATGCGGTGGCCAACGTTGTTGCCGGCCAGAGCGCCGGTAACGCCGCCAACGATGGCGCAGGGGATGGTGCCGGCAATGGCACCGACAGGGCCGCCCACGGCGATGCCGATGGAGGCACCCTTCACGGCGCCTGCGACGGCACCGGCTGCGGCACAGCCCAGAGTAGAGATCAGCTCAAACATGTTTTTCACCTCCTTTCACCTACCAGAAGCCCATGGCAGGGGCGCAGTTAAGGCGTAAAAAAATAAATCTGCATAAATTTTTTAAGCCATTGTAGCAGCGGCCTTTTTATGGTATGATGCAGATAATGGATCTTATAAAAAGGAGTGTTGCCCTGTGCTAAAGACTTATATCACCACCGTACCTTTGCAGGGAAAGCTGGACCCCATGCTGTACCAGCGGGAGCGGGCAGGTGCGCCCACGGCCACCTGCTTTCCCATCGTGCAGGTGATGCGGGATACCCTTGAACCCGGGGACACGGTGCAGCTGCTGGCCATCCGGCAGGAAAATGCCGATACCGCCCGCAATTATCAGCGCTTGTTGGAAGAGCTGGCGCAGCTGGGCATTGCAGAAGATCAGGTGCACCAGCTCCACCTGCCCGAGGATCAGCGTCCGGAAACGCTGATCGGCTTGTGCCGGGATCTGGTAGACGCCCTGCCGCAGGTCACCCGGGTGTATGCCTGTATCACCTACGGCTCCAAGAGCATCCCGGTGGTCACGTTGACGGCATTGACCTGCGCCGAAGCTACCCATACGGAGCTGGAAGTAGGCGGTGTGTATTATGGCGAGGTCAAGCGGGAAAACGGGCAGGTGCTCAGCGCGCGGCTTTACGATATGGCAGCGCTGTATCAGCTTGCCGGGCTGGTAGGTACCATGCGTGACAGCAAGACCGCCGAACAAGTGTTCCATCAGCTGATCTGGATGAACGAACACCGGGAGGACTGAGCAGCGATGAATGACGTGAAAACATGGGCGGACATTGATGCTTCGCCACTGCTGCAGCTGCCTCCGGAACAGCGCAAAAAGCTGCACGATGCCAATGATGAACGGTTCCGCACATTCTGGGCGGAATGCTTTCTGACCGCACAGGCTCCCGGAAGGGGAGAGGAAGCATGGAACAGCGTGGATTTCTGCAAGGCGTTTCTGGATGCGTTTGATTTTTGGGAAGCAAAGCCGGGGCAGACCTTCAGTATGTATCTGCGCACCGCTGTCCGTCATGCACAGGCACACGACCAGCAGCAGGAAGAAATGGCAGTGACGGGCTTCGGACGCGAGACGAACCGCAAGATCAAAAAAGCGCTGGAGTACATGGAAAAGAACGGAATTACAGAGAGTGTGCTCTGCCGTGACCCGGAAAAAGAACAGGTGATCGCCGATATTGTCGGGGTCGGCGTAAAGACCCTGCGGAAAGCACTGCGCAATAAGCAGTCGGTGCTCAGTCTGGACGACACTGGAGGAGAGGATTCGGCGCTGGGTGACCGGGTGGTTTCCCAAGAAAAAAGCGTGGAAGAAAAGGTGGAGCAGAGCAGTGAAATGCTGGCATGGCTGCACCGCGGCATAGGGCTGATGAACCTGCAGCAGAAGGAAAAATACGGCAAGACAGCTGGCCCGTTGTGGAGCAGCGTGCTGATGGGCTTTCTGCGCAACAATGACGCGCTGCCTCCGGCAGAGGATGCGCCCGCGCGGCTGGCAAACTGCGATGATCTGCGTCCGCTGGAACAGGACAACTGTCTGTGGGATATCCTGCTGATGCACCGGTATGTGGAGTTTACCGTTCAGCCGCCCTATGCACCCAAAGCGCTGGAATGCGCCGCGCTCCACGCCCTGCTGGACTCGGAGCGCAACCCGGCGCAGGATAAGACCGTGGCAGAATTTCTTGGTGTGAGCCGGGCGGCGGTGTCGCAGCGGCGCAAAACATGGCAGCAAAAACTGGTGCAGATGAAAACGGAACAGGAGGATGGATAAGATGGGACGCGATGTTTTACTTTTATATATGAGCCCGAAAAACCAGAACTACAAGACCCAGACCAACGAGGGCGCGGTGCGGTACCTGATAAAGGAAAAGGAGACCCCGGACTGCATTCTGGCACTGTGCAGCGAGACGGTGCGCAAAAAAGCTGTGGTGGAAATGCCGGACGGCAGCACCTGCACCACGCTGGAATATTTCCGCGATGCGTTGCGCAGGGTGGGCATCCCGGAAGAACGGCTGGTGGTGATCGAAGTGCCGGACAGCATGGATGACGAGAAAAAGCAGTTTCAGGCCATCTCGCAGCTGCTGGAAAAGATCAACGAAGGGGACACCCTTTCCATCGACCTTTCCGGTGGCATGCGGGACACTGCCATGCTGCTGGTGACCGCTGCCCGCTGTATGCGGGACCTGCGCAAAGTGGAGACCCGCCGGGTGATCTATGCGGAGCTGCGCGGGGAAGAGCCTGTCGCGCATGACCGCACCCAGCTGTATGATCTGTTCGACTTTGTTACCGCCATGGACGAGTTCTTCTCCACCGGCACCGCGCAAAAACTGAAGCGCTATCTGTGGAGCGAGGGCGAAAAAGACCCGGTGCTGCACACGCTGCTGACCCGCATCAACCAGTTCTCGGAAGATCTGGCGCTGTGCCGGGTGCAGAAATTGAACGACGATTTGAACCAGATCGATCAGGCGCTGAAAAAGACGCCCAAGAAGAGCCAGAACCTGACCGACCTGTTCTTCCGGCTGCTGAAAGACCGTTTCAGTACCGAGTTTGCAGAGCTGCTTTCCTCCGGCGAAAAGGCGCTGCCTGCACTGGTGAGCTGGTGCGCCGGCCACGGGATGTACCAGCAGGCGCTGACCCTGCTGTGCGAGCAGATGCCGGAATATGTCTGCCAGCATATTTTTGTGCAGCCCACCCCCAAAGGCTGGGAGTATCTGGCAGCGCAGATGCAGAACAAGGGCAAGCCGTGGGTGTACCCGCTGTTCCACTTCCATTTCTGCCGCCTGACTTTGATGCAGAAGGAATATCCCTATACAACAGACCTGCGCCTGACCCTAAGCCGGGACGATGCAGAAGGCAATATGCTGTTCGGCGTAGCAAATGATGCAGAAATGCACGACTATCTGGATATGGTGCTTGCCTCTGGGCAGCTGGTCATCGACCCTGCCATCCGCCCGCAGCTGGAGCAGGCTGCCCTGCTCTATCAGCGCGTGATGCAGTACCGCAACCAGATCAATCACGCCAGCGCCAGCGACCTAGGCTTACAGAGCGAGCGCGTTCTGCCGCTGGATACAGAGCACATTAAAGAGACCCTGCAAAAGATCGCCGCCTACCTGCATGAGATCCGCCCCTTGAAGCGGAACGTCCCGCAAGGCGTCAAGGCGCTGCCTGTCACAAAGACGATTCCGGCAGGCGCAGTTCCCAACCTGTAAAATAGAATATAAGAAAAAGCAAAGCACCTCCGCTGCTGGCAAATGCCAGTGGCAGAGGTGCTTTTTTGTCCCCTTGCGGGGATAAATTGCAATAGGCATACAACGAGATTTACATTTCGGTCTACGAGTTTCCGTCCCCTTGCGGGGATAAGTTACAATGGAATTATTTCCGCAAGAATGGTCCAGACTGCAAGTTTCCGTCCCCTTGCGGGGATAAATTGCAATGAAAGAGATTAAGACTGTCGCAGCTGTTCTGGAAGTTTCCGTCCCCTTGCGGGGTGTAGTTTTACTATACCACACATTGAGTCAAAAGAAAAGAACTATACACCGGAGAAGCGCGGATGGAGCAGAAAAGATAAGGCATAAAGATCACCTCGATTCGGCAGAAGGGGCGTCAAAGCCCTGAATGGGCAGGCCGAGAAAGTATTCCTCGATGCGGTCCCAAAGCTGCTCGCTGGAAAAGCCGCTGGTAAACAGCCAGCTCATCAGCCGCACAGCATCGGTGTGGCGCTGGGCAATGCGCTCCGGCAGGTGGTTGCGGTAGAACCCGCGGTCAGCCAGCTCCAGGGTCTGGGTCTGGTTGACGTAGAGGTACAGGCGGCTGTTGGAGCCTCCCAGAAGGGCAAAGTGGAGCAGGTCCAGCTCTTCCAGAACGCCCAGAGCCGGGGTCAGACGCTCGCTGCCCTGCACAGAATCGTTCACCGGCAGATAGCGGCAGGTCTCGCCGCTGCGCAGAACAGCAAAGCTCTGCTCCAGCCACTGGAAAAACTCGCTGATGAACGGGTCCACGACGCTGTACTCTGCGCCTTCCTGCGTGGTGCCGCGGCGCAGCACACGGGTGCGCTGCAGGCGGGACGAATGCTGCTGCCAAGACTGCACAGCCGCCAGCACTACGCGCACTGCACTGGTGGCACGGGTGCTGCTCAGGCCTGTGGCCTGCGCCAGCCGGGCGGCGGCATCCCGATCGTAGAGATACTGGCCACTGCGGGCAGCCTCGAAGAAGATCTCCTTCAGGGCGCGCAGCAGAACGGAAAAACGGGCATCCGCATTGGCGTGCCACTCCAGCGTCAGCTGCATGGCGGGGGTCAGGTGCAGCTGGGCATTCAGCGGCAGCTTGTCGCTGTGGGTGTACAGCAGGTACTTGAACTGCGGAAAGGAAAAATCGTTCTGCCAGCGGCTGCTCCACAGGCGGGCAAGATCTACGTCGTAGACTCCGGCGGCCTCATCCTGCAGGGTGGCAGCACCGGTACAGATGCGGTTGACTGCGGCGGCATCGGCGCTGTTGAGCAGGAAATACCCGTGGGTAAACAGAGGAGAGGGCCGCATGATGAAGGGTGCATAGCCGCGTGCTTCGCTGTCCTTCTGGATCAGCAACATGGCGGTCTTGACCTTGGCCAGCGGGTCCTGCTGGTGCTCACCGTTAGGGCTGGCAAAGATGTAGGCGAAGCTCTCGGCATCCACCAGAAGCTCGTTGCGGTGCTTGGTGGCAGCGGCCGGCTGGCTGGCGCGGTGCTGGCGGTATATTCCATGGTAAAACCCCGCTTTCACTTCCAACTGTAAGTGTTTTCGCTTAGTAGAAGCCCATGGATGCAGTAGAGTTAAGTCTTTCGAGGAAAAATTATGGTTATCTTTTTGGAAACGTCAGTCAAATAAAAAATCAATGAGTTCTCTTATAAAGGTATAGAATTAAGAAACAAGGACAGAAAACCTTGCCAAAGAAACAAACTATACAGAGCTTTTTGCGTATGATACAATAAAATTATAAATCTTAATGGGGAATATCGTTTTAGGAGGCCATCATGGAGCCAATGAAAGCAACCAGTGTCAACAGCCGTGCGGAGGAGCTGTTTGTGCAGCTCTTCTGTGAGGCTTTTGGGCCTGAGAAAACCGAAAATTTGCAGGTCCAGTACCCCTGCGTGGACATCTATGGACGGCATCGCTATATCGACTTTGCGCTGGAATCTCCTGAATCCAAAATTGCAATCGAGATTGACGGTGAGACCTACCACAACCCTAGCAAGGTGTCCGAAAACAAATACGCTGATGACCTCCTGAAACAGAACAGCCTGATCTATGACAACTGGAAAGTATACCGTTGGATCTACAGCCAGCTGGAAAAGCAACCGGAAAAGGTCAAAGACGAGCTGATTACGTTTCTGGGCACCAGCCCCATGTTCAAGGCGTTTGAAGCGGACCTGCCGGTTCAGATGGGGCAGACCATCGAGCTTCGGGATTACCAGCAGGAGGCTACCGAGAACCTGCAGAAAATGCGAGAGGACGGCAAGACCATTGCGCTGCTGTACAATGCGACCGGCGTAGGAAAAACCATCACGGCAGCAACGGACGCCAAGGCAGTGGGCGGACGCATACTATTTCTGGTCAATGCCCTGAAGCTGGCGTCGCAGGCAAAAGAAACCTTTGCTAAGGCCTGGCCGGAAGCGACTTTGGGAGAGTACACCGGAAGTCAGAAGGATATGACCCAGACGGTCATTTTTGCAACGGTGCAGAGTATCTCCAAGGATCTGGAAAAGTTCTCGCCTACAGATTTTGACTACCTGATCGTGGACGAATGCCACCATGCGGCAGCCAACACCTACCAGAAGATTTTCACCTACTTCCACCCGAAGTTCATTCTGGGTCTGACCGCCACTCCGGAACGCAGCGATGGTGAAGATATGCTGGAGCTGTTCCAGAATGTCGCCCACAAAATGGATCTGAAAACTGCTGTGGAGCGTGGCGTACTGGTGCCGATTCGCTGCATCCGGGTCAAGACCAACATCGACCTGACCGATGTGCGGATCAACGGCATCAAATACAATTCGCAGGATCTGGAAAGCAAGTTGTTTATCCCGGAACGGAATCAGTTGATCGTTGATACATATTTAAAGTACGTCAACGGCAAAAAGACCGTGATCTTTTGTGCCAGCGTAGACCATGCAGCCGAAATTGCAAAATATCAGCCCATGGCGTATGTGTTGGCACCGGAGAACAAGCGCAAGCTGGATCAGGATATGCTGTTTCATGGCGAAAAGCCGGAGGCATGGCTGGATGTGCCAATCGATGTGTCCGACTATGAGATCATTGACCTTTTCAACTGGCAGAACAGCGTCAAGGATATGATCTCGCAGATCGAGTTCGTTCGGATGGTGGATGTGCAGTCCGAGACGGTGGAGCGTTACATCAAGGACGGAAAAGTCAAGCCGGATCTCTCGACTCCCTTTGGCGATAAGCGGATGTTCCACTATTTCCGGGAGGAAAGCATCCGCAACATTGCGAAACAGTATGGCTGGGATCTCATTACGCCGCAGAATATGGCGGACAAGTTTATGAAATTTATCGAAACGATGGATATGAGCTACTCCTACAAGCCGGTGCTGCTCAAGGCAATCTATGAGTATATGGACACCAGCGGCAGAGTTGCCCTGCCGGATGTGGTGGACTACTTTATTGACTTCTATGAGGACCGCAAGGCACATGGGATGATCGCAGAGAAATCCACCAGCATTTACCAGAAGGGCGGTTATACCCGGAAGGATGTGGAGAAGAACATCCTCTCCAACCCCTTCAAGCGCTTTGAGGATATGCGATTCCTGATGCGCTGCAAGGACGTGGAGACCATCGAGGTGAATCCCATCATCTTCCGCAAGCTGACACGGGAAGACTGGCTGCATATTGTGGACGTCTGCGACAAGAGCCTTGAAAAATATTATCTGCGGCTCAAAAAATGATGTGAATTCCGATAATTGACTGCGGGTGACGTGCATGATGAAAATAATACTTGACGTATGATATAACGTTTGCTACAATAAAATTGATGACAAATGTTATACTTGCGGGAGGCGTCCGATGAACACAGTCTTTGAGATTCGTTCAGCTTTACAATGGAGCCAGTCGAAATCTGTCTCTTATACACATCTCCGAGCCCACGAGACTAGGCATGATCTCG
>ERZ1026915.611-NODE-611-length-17973-cov-8.068869_pt1 | contig 17973 bp, 20 predicted proteins | sample MGYA00519466_ERZ1026915 | MGnify/ENA primary metagenome ERZ1026915 (study PRJEB26926, sample SAMN06164884) | human gut metagenome | biome: ENVO:00009003; feature: ENVO:2100002; material: ENVO:00002003 | host: Homo sapiens | place: USA | collected 2012 ... | reverse complement strand
GAGTCGTCGGCAGCGTCAGATGTGTATAAGAGACAGTTTTAATAATTCTTCTGGCTTAGTGTCATATTTAACAATTTCTATATCGCTTACCACTATTGGCGCTTCTTTATTTTTACATAAAGCATAAATATCTTTTAATGCTTGGCTTTTTCCAACATTATTCGGACCAACAAAAATGACAATATCATTTTTATTAATATCTATACTCTGCCCATTATTAAAAGCTACTTTTGATATATAGCCTCCATACATTCCAGAACTTATATCATCTTTTTTGTCTGACATTTTATATCTCTCCTCCCTGTTTTTGGTATATTTATTATATCAGAAAACAGACTGGACTGCCAGTACAACGGGAAAACAGTGTGCCCTGAAAATACCGAAAATACAGAAAAAACGGGTTGTTTTATGTGCAGTTTTACTGCCTTGCACAGGATGTTCTGATTGCTTTTGGCTGCTCAATATCGATGCCTGACATCAGCCAGTCGAATTCCCTCCATGTGAGGTTCCAGACTTCTGATTTATCTCTCGGCCACCGGTAAGACCCCTGGGCTGTCAGCCGTTTATAGATCATAACGATCCCATCCGGTTCTTTTAAGATGGCTTTTATCCTGTCACATTTCCGTCCACAGAAAAGATAGAGTGCATGGTCGATCTCCATAGAAAACTGATCCTGGATGATCGCACATAATCCATCAATAGATTTACGCATGTCTGTTCTTCCGCAGACGATATAAATGGCATCGACATTTGAAATATCCGCTAACATAATGGCGCCTTCAGCGCATCCATCAGGAGCTTCAGGAGCGAAGGATGGACAGTATTATTCATCCGGATCATCAGTCCTCTGGCTTCGATCTCAATCGTATGTAAATTGTCAAGGTACATAGAACGGTTATCTTTATCTGAAACCAGTTCTGCCGGAGAAGTTTCCGGTTCTATAGAGATCTGGACCACATCCTGTTTATGGGATGTAAGATCAAGGGTACTGGCTTTGTCAGCCGGTTCTGGGATCTGACAGGCCTTTTTACGCAGACGTGTGACCGCATTATAAAAACAGTTGGGAGAGATCCCGTGTTCATTACACCATGCGGCATCAGTAAGTCCGCTCTGTCTGCACTGGATCACCAGTTCCATCCATTCATCCAGGGAACGCCCTGGGGCACGTTTACTGCTCATAATGAAACCTCCAAATATAGTAACTATCCACTTCCTATCTACGAAGTGGAGTAAAAAACTATTTACTATCAATCATTATGAACTGCAAAATGGCAAATGTATAGTTACCCAAGAATTAAGCGCTTACCTTTAGAGGGATTATCTCATAAATTTTAGATGTTGAAAAACCAGTGGCTTATTCATCGCTTACGCAGAACCGATAACACCCTGATTTTTATAATTCTCCTAACATCTCGTAGGACACCCTGGTATAATCAACCATCAATTCTCTTTTTATAAGTTTTCGGCTAATCTTTGTCTCCTCCATAATTGCTTCAACGGTTGGTATTCTGCCAGCCAGCTGTATTTTGTCAATAGCTCTCATAATCTTTCGATGGAGATTGGCGTAATATTCTGAACTCTCTCCAAGAAAAAATCGTACCTGATCTCCTAGTGCTTTTTTAACAAATCCTCTGCAATATGTGAGAAATGTTCCTTTATCTGCATCATAGCCTTTAAGTGCATACATGATTCCCTCACATCCTGCCTGATATAAATCATTCTTTTCACGAAGCCATGTAGGGCACTGTTTGCAAATAGCTTTATGTATGTAGTTGCTATATTTATCAATTATGGCTTCATTACCTTTGCATTTATCTTTCCTGTATAGTTCCATAATTTCTCTATCTGAAAGTTCGCTTCCCATTATTAATTCACACCTTTCAGAAATCTTTCTTGTTTCTTCTTTTAACGATTACCAGAAATTCTCTCATTGTAGTTGGCTTTTCATACAAATTCACAGAACCTATCTGGTTTCTTAGTTTCCAACATCTCGTTATTCTAATTTAAAAATTCAGATACTCTTCTGCACTCCTGCAGATTTCCTCTTCTGTTTTTTCAGCGGTCTCTTTATCTTCTGCGCTGACAGAAATATACATCTTAAGTTTCGGCTCTGTACCGGACGGACGAATCACAATGGAGCAGTTGTCTTCCAGCAGAAATTTCAATACATCGGATTTTGGAAGGTCATCAAGACCTGCTGCATAATCCAGAAGTTTAAGCACCTTCTTATTACCAAATTTCTCAACATCACCACGAAACGACTTCATGATCTTCTGCATTTTGACAAATCCGGCACTGCCATCAAATTCATAACTGTGCAGGGTATTCAGACAGTATCCATACATCTGGTACAATTCATCCAGTTTATCCAGAAGACCAATACCTTTCGTAGCATAATAGCTGAACATCTCACAGATCATGCAGGCACCATTCACGCCATCTTTGTCGCGGACATAGGAGCCGGTCAGATAACCATAGCTTTCCTCAAAGCCAAAGACATAACTGCCGGCTTTCTTCTGCTCTTCCAATTTGCCGATCTGCTCACCGATAAACTTAAAGCCCGTCAGAACATTGATCGTACGCAATCCATAATGCTCTGCGATCTGCTGTGCCATGTCCATCGTTACAATGGTTTTGACCATAACCGGATCTGCGGGCATTTTATGGTGCTTCTGACGCTGGCTGCAAATATAATCCAACAATAACATCCCCGTCTGATTCCCCGTCAGCAATTCATACTCTCCCACATGATTCTTAACCGCAATCCCCACACGGTCACAGTCCGGGTCTGTAGCCAGCATCAGATCTGCATTGCATCTTTTGGCATATTCTATCCCCAGTGCCATTGCTTCCTTAATTTCCGGATTCGGATACGGACAGGTCGGAAATCTTCCGTCGGGCTGCTCCTGCTCTCTCACCACCGTAATATTCGTATATCCCATCTCTTTCAGGGTACGGGTAACAGGTTTTAAGCCACTTCCATTCAATGGACTGTATACGATCGCAATATTCTTATCAACTTCCTCACCAAATAAAACAGACTGGCTTTTCACCTGCTCTATAAACGCGGTAAATACCTCATCCTGAATATACTGAATGCTGCCATTTGCAATTCCTGTCTCAAAATCACTGTTTCTGACATCCGCAAAAATATCCAGCTTCTCAATCTCTTTCAGGATGTTATCCGCTGCCTCCACTGTGATCTGGCAGCCATCCGGTCCATAAACCTTATAACCATTATATTTGGATGGATTATGCGATGCCGTGATCATCACACCCGCAGAGGTATGCAGATATCTTGCTGCAAAAGAGACGGTCGGAACCGGCATAAGAACCGGCCAGATACTAACCCTGACACCGTTCGCTGCAAACACTCCGGCAGCAGTTCTGGCAAACACATCACTCTTGATCCGGCTGTCATAACCGATTGCCACAGACGGTTCCTCAAAATTTTTCTTCAGATAATCAGCCAGCCCCTGAGAAGCCTTTGCTATGGTATAAATATTTATACGGTTTGTTCCGGCACCGATCACACCACGCAGACCGCCGGTACCAAAAGCAAGATCCCGATAAAAAGCATCTTCCATCTTTGCATCATCCATTGATCTCAATTCTTCAACGATATCTTCATCCATCGCTGCCTGTTTCATCCAACGCTCATATTCTTTCCTGTAATCCATTTCCATCTCCTCATTCTTATCCTCTCACATCAAGAAACTGCGCCTGTCCACTGATGGTAAGTACTTCAGAATCCGCCGGGACAAAAATACAGTCCCCCTTATAAAACTCCATGCTTCCATCCTCACAGGAGATCGTACCGCATCCATTCACGCACAAAAGCACACGGAATGCAATCTCATCTGCACGATAATGCACCTTCTGGCGGCGTTCAGTATTTATCAGCATCCGATATACTTCAAAGTATTTACAGCGCGTCAACAGTTCCAAGGCAACTCCCTGACGATATCTCAGCACACGAAGCGGCTGCCGGGGTTCCATACTGCTTTTCAGATTCGCCACCTTCAGAGCCTTGTCAATGTGAAGTTCCCTCTTTTTGCCGTCTTTTCCCGTGCGGTCATAATCATACAGCCGATAAGTCAGATTCGAATTCTCCTGGATCTCTGCCACCAGTGTACCCGCTCCAATTGCATGGATCGTACCGGCCTCAATAAAAAACAGATCATCCTTTCTGACCGGAACCTGCTGCAGATAATTCATAAGTGTCCCATTTGCAATAGCCTTTCGCATCTCCGCTTCGGAGCTGTCACGCTTCAGACCATACACCAGCTTTGCATCTCTGCCGGCATCCAGCACATACCACATTTCCGTCTTTCCCAGCTGTCCCTTCTCGTGCTCCCGTGCATATTCATCCGTAGGATGCACCTGAACAGAGAGATCCTTTTTTGCATCAATAAATTTAATTAAAATCGGAAGCTCCGTCATTCCTCTGTGACGCTCTCCCAGATACTCCGGGTGATTTCGCAGCACCTCTGCCAGCTTCATGCCAGCAAACTCACCGCCGACCACATAACTCGGACCGTCCGGGTGCGTAGAACATTCCCAGGTCTCTGCCACGGGTGACAGATTGATTCCCTTTTCAAATTCATCATTCAGTCTGCTTCCGCCCCAAAGATAGTCCTTTCCGGACGGTCTGAGCAAAAGAGGCATATTCCCGTCATTCATCAAAAGCTTCCTTCCATTTCTCAATACTCAAGTTCAAATTTCTGCTTATCATGAACATTGATGTCTTCCCCAAGCTGCACCTCAATCAACTTCAGTTCCGTTTCAGCGATCACCGTATGGCGGCATCCGGCAGCCATCGTGATCACATCTCCTACCCTGACACTCTGCTCCATACCATCTACGACCGTTTTTCCCTTACCCGAAATAACGACCCAGACCTCATCTCGATTTTTATGACTATGGTAATTCATCTTATGACCCGGATTCAACGTCACTTTGATGGTTATGGATTCACTGTCAATATCAATGATCTTAAAACTGCCCCACGACTTCTCAGCAAACATCACACGATGATCCAGAGTACTCACAAACGGTTTAATGTAGGAGCTCTGTTCCTTATCCGATACAAGAATTCCCTCTGGTGACGCGGAAATGACCACATCATTCAGCCCCATGCAGAGGATCGGAATATCCAGTTCATTAACAACGTGGACATTTTCACAATTCTCATTGAACAGAGCCTCACCCACTGCACGGCTGTCCATGGCCTCTGTCAGCGTGTTCCACGTACCCAGATCCTTCCATGTACCTGCAAAACGCATAACTTCAATCTCCGGCTCATGCTCGACAACCGCATAGTCAAAACTGATTTTTTTCAGAGTCTCATATTTACAGAACAGATCATCATAATCCAGAAAATCGATCAGCTCATGTGCCCGCTCCAGAACATAGCCCAGCCTGAAGGCAAACACACCACCATTCCACAGCGCACCCTTTTCGATATATTCCTTTGCCACTTCCTGTGTCGGTTTCTCCTTAAACATAGAAACCCTGCTTACCGCTTCCTTGCCAAGCGGAATGATATAGCCATATTTCTCACTCGGATACGTAGGCTCAATCCCCATCAGAACAAGATTCGAATCACTTTTCTGTGCTCTCTCGCCCAATGCCTTCAATGCTTCAAAATAGTCATCCTCCACATAAGGATCCACCGGGCAGACAACCACAGATTCCTCCTCCCCGACTCCCTGCACATCCTTCAGATAAGCTGCTGCAAGTGCAATCGCCGGAAAGGTGTCACGGCGGCACGGCTCCACACTGATTCCCACGTTCTCCCCGAGCTGGTTATGGATTGCAGATACCTGCGACTTTGAAGTTGCAATCGTAACCGTGGCATCCATGTCAATCGTCTTGATCTGCCGATATACACGCTGCACCATAGATTCCAGGGAACCATCCTCCTTATGAAAGATCTTGATAAACTGCTTGGAACGGATATCATTAGAAAGCGGCCACAGACGCTGGCCGGAACCACCCGATAATAAAACTATATTCATAACAAAACTCCTCCATAAAATATAACCACACGATGTATAAAAATAAAAAGCCGCATCCATATCTCTACAAATGCGGCCAAAATACGTTACCGATCACAGCAGCCTGTTATCGTTCTGCGCGCATCGGATTATTCAGGAAGTCCTCATAAGACAGGCGCAGTCCGTCTTCTAACTCCGTCTTGTAAGTCCAGCCAAGCTTCGCTGCCTTGGAAACATCCAGAAGCTTCCGCGGAGTACCATTCGGTCTGGAAGTATCCCATTCGATCTTGCCGGTATATCCGACCACTTTTGCCACCAGCTCCGTCAGTTCCCGGATGGTCAGCTCCTTACCCGTACCGGCATTGACAGTCTCATTACCGGAATAATGATTCATCAGGAACACACACAGGTTTGCCAGATCATCCACATACAAAAACTCACGCAACGGAGAACCATCTCCCCAGCAGACAACACTCTCTAAACCATTCACCTTCGCTTCATGGAAACGGCGGATCAGAGCAGGCACGACATGACTGTGCGTCGGATGATAGTTGTCATTCGGTCCGTACAGGTTGGTCGGCATGACAGAAATATAATCCGTACCATATTGACGGTTCAGAAACTCACAATACTTAAGCCCGGAAATCTTGGCAAGTGCATAGGCCTCATTGGTCTTTTCGAGCTCACTTGTCAAAAGGCAGTCCTCCTTCATCGGCTGAGGCGCCATGCGCGGATAGATACAGGAAGAACCAAGGAACTCCAGCTTCTTACATCCGTTTTTCCATGCAGAATGGATAACATTCATCTCCAGCGTCATGTTATCGTACATAAAATCTGCCAGTGCTTCCTGATTTGCAATAATACCTCCGACCTTTGCAGCAGCAAGAAAAACATAATCCGGCTTTTCCTCTGCAAAAAATGCTTCCACCGCATCCTGACGAATCAGATCAAGCTCCTTGTGTGTGCGGGTAACAATATTCGTATATCCCTGACGTTTAAGCTCACGTACAATCGCAGAACCTACCATTCCACGATGACCTGCAACATAGATTTTTGCATTTTTTTCCATCATTATCCTCTGCCTTCTTTCTTATAAAACAGCCTTCATGGCCTTCTCACGCTTTGCACGTTCCCGGTCATGCTTAGCCATGATCTCAACAAGCTGCTCATAGGTCGTGGACTGCGGATTCCAGCCAAGAACCGTCTTTGCCTTGGTCGGATCTCCCCACAGATTGTCAACATCTGTCGGACGGAACCACTGCGGATTGACACATACAAGCATTTTTCCGGTAGCCACATCATAGCCTTTTTCCTCGATGCCGGAGCCTTCCCAGCGGATTGTGATACCGTTGGCTGCGAATGCTTTCTCTGTAAAATCACGCACGGTATGCTGAACACCCGTCGCGATCACAAAATCCTCCGGCTTGTCCTGCTGCATGATCAGCCACATACACTCAACATAGTCCTTTGCATAACCCCAGTCACGAAGAGAATCCATATTTCCAAGCTCCAGATGATCCTGAAGCCCCTCCGCAATACGTCCCGCAGCCAGAGTGATCTTACGGGTAACAAAGTTTTCTCCACGACGCTCCGATTCATGATTAAACAAAATTCCATTTACGGCAAACATACCATAAGCATCACGGTACTCCTTCACCATCCAGAAACCATACTGCTTCGCAACCGCATATGGGGAATATGGATGAAACGGCGTTGTCTCACGCTGAGGAACCTCCTCCACCTTGCCGTACAGCTCTGAGGTAGAAGCCTGATAAACCTTGCAGGTCTTTGTCAGCCCACAAACACGGACAGCTTCCAGAATACGCAGAACACCAAGCGCATCTACATCACCAGAATATTCCGGTGCATCAAAAGACACCTGCACATGACTCTGTGCCGCAAGATTATAAATCTCATCCGGTCTGATCTCATTCACAAGACGGATCAGACCAGAAGAATCAGAGAGATCACCGTCATGCAGGACAATCGCATTCTTCTCGATCAGATGATCAATACGGGCAGTGTTTGAGATAGATGCACGACGGACAACACCATGAACCTCATATCCCTTTTCCAGAAGAAACTCTGCGAGGTAAGAACCATCCTGTCCGGTAATACCAGTAATCAATGCTTTTTTCATTTTATGTACCTTTCCTTATCAGCTAAATTTTAAGTTTGACTATAGTCTAACGTAACTGCCAGTAAGAAATGAACGGCATAACGAGGGGAATATTAGCACAATATTGACTTTTGCATTTATATGCGGTGCTTAAGGGCATAAAAAAATCCCACTCAGTCACAACAGCTGAATGGGATTTCTTATGTGTCACTTAACTCCGTTTCCGGATCTCCGACCACTTCTTTCGATATTCTCTTGGACTGCTGCCTTCTACCTTTCGGAACATCCGGCTGAAATAATTCGCATCCCCCATGCCCGCCGCATTTCCAATCTCATCCACCGTCATATCCGTAAAACGGAGCAGCTGCTTGGCCCTGGTGATCCTTCGGGATATCAGATAATTATTGATCGTCGTCCCATAGGTTTCCTTAAAAATCCTGGTCATATAAAACTTGTTGATAAAAAAACGCTCCGCTAGATCATCCAGCACAATTTTTTCCGTATAATGCTCGTCCAGATAACTTTTTACCTCCAGCAGCTCCACCCGTTTCCTGCTCACCATCATGCTCTCCGGATGCCAGGACTGCTCCATAAGCAGGGTGAGCAACACTGCAAGCTTCTCATTGATCCGCATATCACGTATGTAATCCGATGAAGAAGCGAGGTCATAAATGTCTGTCAGGAGAGATGTAAAGGGCGTTAAATCGTCCGGATGAAACACAGGCCGCCCGCCACGCTCTTTGTACTTCTCATATACGGCTTGAAGAGATGGTGCATAGAAGTGGCACCACTGGAGCGACCAGAGATTGTCAGAGGTCGAATGACTGTACGCTTTCCGACAGTCAATAAACACACAATCCCCTTCTGTCAACGCATACTCTTCGTCCTCGTACTTCAGCTCACCCTCTCCCGATAGAACAACGAAACACAGGAAAGACACCAAATCCGCTCTCCTGGATGTGTGCGGACGCAATGCCCTGAGCGTACCCACCTCCTGCAGATGAAGCAGAGATGTACGTGCAAACACAGACGGAGTGTAAAGGATGCGGGAGGAACTTACGGAAGGGGATTGCGGGTTGAATAGTTCTTGGGTCATGGGTGTTGCCTTTCCTTGTTGCAGGTATATTACAAATCTGAAAATAAATCAGTTTGATACACGCCGTTTTCTAGCCTCTTCTTGATAGCGATAGGTCATGTCATATATTGTAACCTGTATATCCTTTTGCATATATTTCTTTTATTGTTTTGCTTTTACTCCATCTGGACTCCAGACATTGAATAATGAAATCGTAAAATATGTCTAATTTACTCTGTCGAATTCCGTACATACTTAATTCTTTCGGATCGCCTTCTCGATATTTTGCAATTGTATTTCGTCCTACCCCCATCCGCTTTGCTATCTCACGATAGCTACAACCTTCACTTAAAAATTCCTGTATTTGGCAGATTATTTTATACCATTTTTCTGAAAAAACAGAAGAGTTATCCACATCAGATTCAATTTTTTTTACACGGTTCTTCTATAACCGCTGACTGATTAGCATGAGGAATATTTACTGTTGCTGGAACTTCATGATTCAGTGCCTTTTTGATTGCCTCTAATAAATTCTGATGTAAATGAAACCGGTCTGCTACCTGCATGGCATCGGGTAATTCTTCTGATATTACTTTTGCATATGCACTTGCTCGATCACGAGTGACTACTTTTATATGTTTATTATTCTTAAGCCAATCTCTTAGTGTATCTCCATTTCTTCCATCTAATAACGTAATTGGTTCATGATTTTTTTCGTTTACGATAATAGTTCCATATGTATGTCGTTTTTTATATGCAAAATCATCCACGCCAATCACATCACTCACCTCTGGTCCGGGAAGAACTTCACACTTTCTCAAAAGCAGTCTTATAACAGTATCACCACTAATTTTAATACCAAGTGCCTTACAAATACGGGCACAACCTTCGCAGCTAGATTCCATTGCTAGTGTACAGATAAAATCGGCACATCGTTCTGTCATACGACTATAAGTATTAAGAAAGCCATCAAATGTTTCAGCAAACGTTGTTACTTCACAGTCATTGTTTATACATTCATATTCATGAGAGCAAATCTCAAGTTGAACCATCTTCCCTAAAATAGGCAGATCCTGGACTTTACGAATATAAGTTCCATGATATTTATCTGTTATATAGCCACATTTCGAGCACCTACAATCCTTGGAGATTGATTTCATTCGTATTAAAATCTGTTTTTCATATTCCTGAATCTCCGTAACATTTAATTCAGTTTTAGGATAAAAACTATTTATACATAATGCATCGTGTGGACCTGACATCTGACTGCCTCCTCATATCTTTTGATATGTTAATTATACTATATTTACGATAATATAAAAAGGCAAAAACGGATAATTGCGGAAGAACCTGCCGCACCGTAATATTCAGGCATGGGAAAATCCTATGCACTTCGGTGCTTTGCCAAAAGTCTGAACCCTAACCAGTACCACATGGAATACATGTGTCTTTCTACCATCAGTGTTGCAGACTTTTATAAGCAGTTCTGTTCCATTCTTGGTGTTTCCGATAAGGGCGGAAAACCAGCTATGTTCAGAGCTATCTAGGAACAGATCACATATCTGTATCGTGATAAACATCAGCCACTCTTATTGGCGATCGACGAAGTACAGTATCTCAACAATGGCATCCTGAATGATATCAAGAAGCTTATGAACTACGGTTATGATTCTGTCAACTGCTTCACTCTGATCCTTTGTGGAGAATCGCATCTAAACGACATCCTCAGAAAGCCGATCCATGAAGCTTTGCGTCAACGAATCACGATCCATTACAACTATGAAGGACTGGATGACCGCGAAGTATCCGAATATATCCTGCATAAACTAAACTGTGCCGGAGCTTCCAGAAATATCATCAGTGAATCTGCTCTTGGAGCAATCCATGGTTATTCCCGTGGAAACCCACGTCTAATCGATAATCTCATGACAGACGCTCTCACTATAGGGGCACAGCAGGAATGTCAGGTCATTGATGATTACTCTATAACGGTAATTGTCAAGCAAAACTCTCCTACAGAAACTAATTCGACAGCATTCGACTTTTTAGTCATATTTTGTTCATCTTGCGTTTACAGTTTAGTACCAGGTGTCAGGCACCAGATTTTTTGCCTGAATTGATTGGATGATACGCATAGAGATAGAGAAAACACAACAAGATTGCGGACAGAACTGCAAACCAAAAAAGCTGATATAGTGCAGGGGTTAGAACACTTGTTATTATTGATTTTATTATTTGCACTCTTACCAGACCTCCCTCCATTTAGTGCTTCTGTCTTTTTAGATTTTTAATCATTCTCTTGAAAAAACTTCCTGCGCCTGTGATAAAAGCTTTGCACCATCCACTTGTATCTGCCATCAAATTCAACAAACTAGGAATAAATGCTTTTTGTAAGGCATATAAAATCGACGTAATCAATCTTAATATTAACTGTAAACAAATGCTTATACACCCGGTTCACTAAAAATCCCGACATTACGATTTGGATGCATCTGATCAAACGAAAAAAGATAGCGTCCCCATGCTCGATAAGAAAAAAGTTCTCCACTGTAACCATTTCCCCATAAAGAATATGAAAAATTAGACGCATACTCTGGCAATATAGTCTTCAGTATATCTGGTACTGTAATTTGCAAAAGAAATCCTATTATACTTATCAAAGCCCAAACATACACAATTTTCAAAAATCTCTCAATAAACGAATCTGCATCAATTGTAACTGCTATCCAAGCTATAAAAATATATGTCGTCCATTTTAAGAATACTTCTATTCCTACACCACCAGACCACCATCGCACAAACACAACTGCACCAAGCAAATACCCCAGGCATAGCAGTCCATATTGTAGATACTTACGAACTGAAGCACGCGCTAAGCAAACTAGAAATGCAATGATAACCAGACCCTCTATTGCATGATACAATCCTGAATTTCTGGCCATCGTAATTACCCAAACACGTGATCCAGATAGTATCAATACTAAATACAAGGCTATATATTGAATTATCTTTTGCTTATTGTATCTAATTATCATCCCTACGCACCTTTCAATTATTCAAGTGTTCTTATATCAATTACTTGTTCTTTTTGCACCTTTGGCCTTGATGCGCTTCATGACACCCTGGATAGAACTCTGGCGGAAGTTATCACTGTTACTCTTCATCGTCAGACGATACACGCCAAAGTCACGTTTGCAGTTCCCTCGCGGATCCGTCCTGCGACTCCGCTCATCTCAGCCATGAACTCGTCAAAAAGTGTGGAGGTTCTTCCATGGTCCAGTGTTCTATGTACTCAGTGTCAAGGCGTACAACTTCTTCGAAATCTGTGATATCGCTTCGTCCGCTCACCTGCCACATACCGGTGATTCCCGGTTTGGTGGACATACGGCTTCTGTGGTGAAGTTCATACTTCTCCCACTCGTCTACTGTCGGCGGACGTGTTCCTAAGTATGTCAAGTAAGGAACAACTTTTTTTCAAAATTACTCACTAAGCACAGAACTATTCAATTACCCTGTAAAATAGCATAAAAAAAGAACCTCTGATTGCTCAGAAGCTCAATAATATCTGCTATTTTCTCTTATTCTGTTTCATTCATCATCAAGGTAACTGCCTGTTTCAGATCAAATACCACCAGATTACACTCTGCATGATAGGTTCCTGATATTCGATAGCTTTTTTCTTCATCCCATTTACATACTTTCCAGATAATACGCAACATAGGAATACTGTTGATTACAAAGTTCCAGTCATTCTCACTACATTTTGGCACATAAAAGCACTCTGAATCTTTCCGATCAGATGCCTGCACCGCAAAAAGCTGTTTCTCTGGGTTAAAAAGGAAGCGAATATACTTCGGTTCACCCAATCTTTTTATTGTAGAATGAAATATCCGTATTCTTCCTGCTTTTTTGCACAGAGATACCCCTGTAATGTTTATTGTCTTTTGCGACATTTGCACTCCTCCTTCCAAATTGAGCGCACTTTCCCTATTATCTGCATGAAGTCAGTTCGACGTACCCCTCACACATATTTATTTCTAACGCCTTCTTATGTTCTTCTACCGGTAAGCCAAAGGAATCTTTCCAATCACTTGGATAGAATGGTATTCTGTTTCTCTTTTTTATTGCCTTTTCTTCGTCTGCAATCGCAGCTTTTTCTTTATCTGACAGTGTTTTCTCCTCCTGATTTACTGTCTCTGGCAATATAGTTCCTTCTGCTACTTTCTTTTTACGTTTTGTATCCATAAATATTTCTGTTTCTAACAAGTCAAAAACGTAAATGATTTCACCTTCATGGGTTATTTTGTGTCCAAGTATTTTGTAACGGCAGTCCATGCTCCATCCCATCATATCATACAGCATTGCTGAAAAAATCTTATTGGACATTTTCCTGCTTTTTCTCTTATCAGGCTTTGCAATGCACCACCGCAGAGCATCTTTATCATTCTCTTCGCATTTACGCACTACCATACGTTTATCTTCTGGATTCACTAATATCTGTATGTAAACTGCATCCTCTAATCCAGCGATGCAGGCTGTATTAAATGTTACACTGTCCCTACGGATCACAACTGCCGGTTCTCTCAAATGAGCAAAAAGTTCCCTTCTGACTACCTGAAACCCATCGTAGCTGAAATCCTGTGCAAGTTCCAGTGCTTTCTGATCTATATTTTCTGTATTTTCGTTTCTGTTTTCTAACACTGTTTCACTCATACTGCACACCTCATTCTATCTATCATCCCTTGTGCCTGTTCATTTAGCCTGTTCAGTAAATCTTCTGATATTATATCCATTCCCGCAACAGCTTTAGCTGGGCGCAATACATCCCATTCTCCATAATAAGTAACTCGTTCTAATAACACTATATCCCCTGCAGCACATCCGAAATGTCCTGCCCACGTTTCCGGATAAAGTGTCCGAGACTCCTTTGGTCTAACTTTCTTTTCTTTTTCTACAACTACTGTATCTTCTTTTTCTGCCTGCTCATTCGTCTCCAATATTTCGTCTATCAGAGGATTCTCTATCGTTTCCCGTTGGATTATCTCTGGTTCTTCCAGATTAAAAAGGAAAATCTGTCCATCGGCAGATTTAGAATACTGACCTCTAAATCGGTATTTGCAGTCTCCATTCCAGTCCATCAATTCATACAATGGCTGTGAAAATCCCCTGCAGCTCTTGGGAAGTACTGCCCATTTCCCTTTTCTTATCGTTCCCCATCTTACCGCATTGACATTATCTTTTTCACAAGGTCTGACAGCAATAATTTTCTCAATCGAATTAAAGAGTATCTCCACATACTCCACATCTTCAAATTTCTTTAAACAGGCAGTGTTAAATGTAAGCTGCCCATCGGATATAGTCATCGCCGGATCTAATCTAGTGGAAAAAAACTGTGCCCTGACGATCTCATACCCAGATAAATCAAACTTACTTTCTATATTTTTCTCCGCTAAATTCTCTCCTCCAGCGTTCTTTTCAGTTTCTTCATATACGCTCTGGCTTGCCTGTTGATAATCATCCCCAGTAAATCCAGTCCAGGAACGATTAACTGAAACAAATCCCTTTAAAGCACCTGAATCTACTACTTTCAAATTCGGAAAAGGGAATCCCTCTTTCGCATATCTGGTTACAGACAGCATTTTTTGTGCCGCATTATAGACTTCTCTGTCTACAATCGCTTCGTGGTGATCATTCTGACGGTACTGATTTCTGTCGTGCCGGTTCTTTTTTGCTTTGTGATCCAGATAATTTGGTGTAAATGTCTTTCTTGAAAGCACATCACCACAGTACCTTTCATTTCGCAGTAGATTTACAACTGTACTGCTACTCCATTTCAGATTACCACGCTTTGTTTTCCGCTTTAGCTGCATCATAATTTCTGCTATTTCAGAGGTCGGAAATCCATTAAGAAACAAATAATAGCACAATCTCACTGTTTCTGCTTCTTCTTCGTTTATCACAAGGTTTCCATCCTCATCTTTATCATATCCAAGCAATTTTGGTGTAAGAAAAATTCCCCTGGAAAATCTCTGCTCTATGGATATATTCATAATCTCGCTTTTTGTATGGGATTCTTCCTGTGCGGCTGCCGAGAGAACTGCCAGCATCATTTCACTGGTATTATCAAGAGTATAAATATGTTCCGTTTCAAAGAATACGCCTACTCTCGGAACCATATTTGCCAGTTCACGAACCTTAGCAATACAATCTACAATATTTCTTGCAAATCTGGAAACACTTTTCGTAACAATCAGATCTATTTTCCCGGATTTGCAGTCCTCTATCATTCGGTTAAACTCATCCCTGTGCTGTAAGGAGGTTCCGGAAATTCCTTCGTCTGCATAAATTCCAACCAGTTTCCATCCCTGATGTTCCTTTATCATATCCTCATAATGATTTTTCTGCAGTTCATAAGAAGATGTCTGGTTCACATCATCTGTAGACACACGACAATACGCACATACCCGTTTCTCCGTTGTATCTTCAAATAACTTTTCTTTTGGTTTTGCCGGAATAAATTCCAATTCGCTTCGATCAACACCTTTATATCTTTCACGAATCCTATTCTTCTGTTCTTCCCGGCTATTTATTTCTTTTTCATATCCGTTCACCTACATCACTCCCATTTAACTGCCAATACCATTTATCTCCCAATTTATAAGATATAATCCCCATATCTTTTTTTGCCTGTTCCACAGTACGCTTTCCAATTCCATTTGCCCGCATTTTATCAAATATATCTGCACATGCCATATCTGTTCCATTCAATAACAATCGCAGATAATCCTTTGCTTTGTCCAATTTGCTGTCCGTTCTTGGTTTACGCACCAGAATATCTTCTACTTCATATTCATCCTGCCCTATCCATCGGAATCCATAATCCGGATTTAATTCAAAAACATAGGCTTTTCCTTCTGGTGCCAGATTGTTTTTAATCTGAAGCATTACACGATAATATGGAATATTCCTATCCCTTCCTACCAATAAGATGCTCCTTGCCACTGCAGCTATGTCTATACTTCCAAGTCCTCTGTATATGCCTTTTGCACGATTGCTTTTATTCATATGTCCAATCAATACGACTGCACATCCTGTCCGTTCTGCAACTTTCACAAGATTTCCAAGAACGGAACGTACCGAATTTGAACGTTGCATTTCCCCGTCCATTCCCAAGTATGCCTGAAGGGGATCAATAACCAATAATTTTGCTTTTGTACCTTCAATCGCCTGTGCCAGTCTCACATCATTTAATAAGATTGGTTCTTCATCAGACTGTTCCAAAAATGCGATCCGACTGCAATCTGCTCCTGCTGCTTCCAATCGTGGCTTGATTGTATCTTCAATCCCATCTTCTGCCGCCTGATAAATTACAGTTCCGGGTATCCTGTCCCCGCTTCCATCCGGCATAGCATCTCCATTTGTAATAAGTGCCGCAAGCTGCATCATCATTGTGGATTTGCCTTCTCCTGGATCTCCTTGCAATATCGTTATCTTTCCATAGGGAATATACGGATACCATAACCAATCAACTTCTTTTGATGACACTGTATTGTAATATGTAATTCTATAATCATTTTGTTCCTTTTCATTTTGAGCCATCTATAACCCTTCCAGCTTCTTATTTTTCTCCGTCATATCTGCAACCAGTTCGGTAATTGTCTGTATTTCTTTTGGTGTAAGACCAGATACGTCAACTGTCCTTTTACTTTCACACCCCAGCAGATAATCGGTACTCACTCTATAAATTGTAGCTAATCTGACCAAAATTTCATAAGAAGGCTGTCTGACATCATTTTCATAGGAACACATTGTATTTTTATTTACTCCAACCAGACTTGCTACCTGAGCCTGTCGCAAGCGATTATTTTGTCTTAATTGCCTTAATCTATTTCCTAATGATTCCATCATGTGCATCTTACCTTTCTATGCACTATGAAAATTTGTGATTTTACAGTATTTTAGTATATTTTATCAATTTATAGTTCTCGTTTGGGGAACTGCGGTTCCTCTTTCGAGAACCAGCCAAATTTTCAGACTACAATGCTCTATACTATTCTTAATCCATAAATACTGTTTTTTATTATCTTCTCAATTATATAGCATCTAGTGAATTTATTCACTATATTTTTGCATTTTTCCCTACTTATAATTAGACAATCAGGAAATATTTTAGAAGGGCGGGAACAATGTGATTGATTATAGTCCATTATGGGTAACAATGGAAAAACGGAATATATCTCAATATTATCTCGTCAACAATGGCATCGACTACCGAACTATGCAGCAACTCCGAAATAACCAGAATATCACCGCATCTACTATCGAAAAACTTTGTCGGATCTTATCTTGTACCCCAAATGACATTTTAACTTTTACAGATGATGATACACATGATAAATAACTGTCGGAACCGATGAATCCGACAGTTTTATTTTGTAGCATTGCGGTCTTGCGGTGTTGCGGTCTTAATAAAATACCCATAGGAGGATTATCTATGACATCAGAAGAATTTCAATCTAAATGCGTACAAATATCACATTTTATACATTATGAACTCTCTAACTGGATTGATCTTGCCGTATTTACACAAAATTCCTTTGAGGATCTTGGAGAACTATATTATCAACATATTTTAAGCCATGTTGATATGGCAAGTATTGATTTAATCAATCGTGTTGTTAAAGCAGACTCTCCTAAGTCTTTCATCTTTGAGCAACAAGCAGATTACTATACCTGTCTCTTATACACATCTCCGAGCCCACGAGACTAGGCATGATCTC
>ERZ1026915.586-NODE-586-length-18350-cov-4.853129_pt1 | contig 18350 bp, 17 predicted proteins | sample MGYA00519466_ERZ1026915 | MGnify/ENA primary metagenome ERZ1026915 (study PRJEB26926, sample SAMN06164884) | human gut metagenome | biome: ENVO:00009003; feature: ENVO:2100002; material: ENVO:00002003 | host: Homo sapiens | place: USA | collected 2012 ... | reverse complement strand
GTAAGGAGTCGTCGGCAGCGTCAGATGTGTATAAGAGACAGTTTCTTCATTTCCCGAACGAACAAATCGCTGATTTCCAGCTCTGTCATGCCCTGCTGAATCTCGTCGCGGCAGACGGCGATGCACTCCTCTGCCAGTGCAATGGATTCCCGCAGGCGCTGAAGCTCAATGGGGGATTTCAGCGCGCGCACCGTGTCCATCATTTCCGCGGCGGACGTGACTTTTTGCTCCAGCTCCTCCATTGGCAGGTGGAAATAGCGGAACACATAGGTGAATGCGCCCAGCGTCAGACCGTCGGCGCTCGTGTCGTCCTCGCTGTAATCCAGCGCCAGGCGGGTGATGGGCTGTGCATCCATCAGCGCGGTGAAAGCGGATGCAAAATCTTCCGTGTAGGTTTGAATGGTTACATCCGTAAGCCTGGCAAACTTCTCCGCTTCCGACGAATGTACCAGCAGCGCATGAGCGCCGCTTTGGCGGAACAGCGCTGCACAGAGATGCTCAGTCGTCTGGTCGAAGAGCAGCTCAAAGTAGCCGTCGCTGCCCTGCCGGGAAAGAATCAGAAATGCATCAAAATCTTGCCTCTGCATTTCTGCGCTTAGCTGGGCGATTTTCTCGTTTGCCAGCAGAATATGCTCGTTCATGCCTGTTTGCCCTCCTCATAGCGGAAGCAGGCGACGCTGTGCCCTGGCTTCACCTCGCGCAGTGTCGGCTTTTCCGTGCGGCAGCGTTCCGTGGCATAGGGGCAGCGCGTGCAGAAGCGGCAACCTTGCGGGATGTTGTCGATGCCGGGAATTTCGCCCTGCATGATGATTTTCTCGCGCTTGCGCTCAGGGTCGGTGTCCGGCACGGAGGACAGCAGCATCTGCGTATACGGGTGCAGCGGATGCTCAAACAACGACTGCTTGCCAGCATACTCCATCATTGCGCCCAGATACATTACCGCGATCCGGTCGCTCAAGTGCTTTACCACGCGCAGGTCGTGGCTGATGAACAGGTAGGTGATGTGGTATTCCGCCTTCATTTTTTGCAGCAGATTCACCACCTGCGCCTGTACGCTGACATCCAGCGCGCTGACAGGTTCGTCACACACAATCAGCGCTGGGCGCAGGGCAATGGCGCGCGCAATGGCAATGCGCTGCCGCTGACCGCCGGAAAACTCGTGCGGATAGCGCAGCATCTGTTCCTCGGACAAACCGACTTCATGCAGCAGCTTTATCACCGCTTCCTCGCGCTCCGCCTTCGTCTTGTACAGGTGCTGAATCTTCATACCCTCGCTGATTTGTGCCTTCACGTTCATGCGGGGGTCTAAGCTGGAATACGGGTCTTGGAAAATCATTTGGATGTTTCGGCGCAGGGGGCGAATCTGCCGCGTCGAAAGATGCGTGATGTCCGTGCCCTGAAAGACGATCTGACCGTCGGTTGGCTCATACAGGCGCACAAGGCACTTGCCGACGGTCGATTTTCCGCAGCCGCTTTCGCCCACCAGCCCCAACGTTTCGCCCTCCGCAATGGAGAAGGAAATGTCGTCTACTGCTTTAAGCGTGGTTTCGCCTTCGTCGCCGCCCTTGACGGAAAAATACTTCTTCAGGTGCGATACAGTCAGCAAATCAGCCATTCTCCCACTCCTTTCGGTAGTTCTCATCGTATTTCAGGCAGCGGACGCGCCGGATGATGCCACTTTCATCAGCAGGCAAGGTCATCATCTTCGGCTCCACCTTGCGGCAGCAGTCCTTGGCGTATTTGCAGCGGTTGCAGAACGCGCAGCCGATGGGCATGTTATAGATGCTTGGCACTGTGCCTTCAATCGTTTCCAAATGCTCTTTTTCCTCTGTCAGGCTCGGCATGGATGCCATCAGACCTTCGGTGTAGGGGTGCAACGGACGGTGGAACAGCGGAATGACATCCGCTTCCTCCACAATCTGCCCGGCGTACATGACGGCAACGCGGTCTGCGTTCTCCGCAATTACGCCCATATCGTGCGTCACAAGGATGACTGCCGAATGCGGCTGGGCCTGCTTGAGCTGGCGGAGCAATTGCAGAATCTGTGCCTGTACGGTCACGTCCAGCGCGGTGGTCGGCTCATCGGCAATCAGTATGTTCGGCTGACATGCCAGCGCCATGGCAATCATCACGCGCTGGCGCATCCCGCCAGAGAGCTGATGCGGATATTGCAGCACGCGCTTTTCCGGGCTGGAAAGGCCAACCATCCGCAGCAACTCCACGGCGCGCTTTTCGGCTTCCGCCTTAGTCATGTGCAGGTGGAAGCGCAGCGGTTCACACAGCTGATAGCCGACCGTAAAGACGGGGTTCAGGCTCGTCATCGGCTCCTGAAAAATCATAGCGATTTTGTTGCCCTGAATCTTGCGCATTTCCTTGGGGGAAAGCTTAAGCAAATCTGTACCCTCGTAGATAATTTCGCCGCTGCGGATTTTGCCGCCGATGCTTGGCACAAGCCCCATTACGCTCATGCCGCTGACACTCTTGCCGCTGCCGCTTTCGCCGATGATGCCCAGCGTCTGCCCTTCCTCCAAGGTGAAGTTCACGTCACGGACGGCCTGCCCCTCGCGGCGGCGCTTGTAAAAGGAGACTTTCAGGTCCTTGACTTCGAGAATCACGTTTCCCATAAAAGCACTCCTTTCTCAGCGCGTTTTCGCGTCGAACGCGTCACGCAGGCCGTCGCCAATCAGGTTGATGCACAGCACCGTCACCAGAATGCACAGTCCCGGCGGAAGCCAAATCCACGGGCGATTCAGCAGCGTGGTGAGGTTGGTGGCAGCGTTAATCATGTTGCCCCAGCTGGGCGTGGGCGGCGCAACGCCCACGCCGAGGAACGACAGCGATGCCTCTGTCAGAATCGCGCTGGCAATGGACAGCGTGGCCTGAACGACCACGGGCGCAATGATGTTGGGCAGCACATGCGTAAAGACGATGCGCACATTGCCAGCACCCAGCACGATGCTGGACTGCACATACTCCAGTTCGCGGATTTTGAGAATTTCGCCGCGCACCAGACGTGCTGTACCCGTCCAGCTGACCAAGCCGATAATCAGCATGATGGTGTAAATTGTTGGCGTGATGAAGCAGGAAATGGTGATAATCAGGAACATGACAGGGAAGCAGATGACCACATCCACCGTGCGCATGATGAGGCTGTCTGCCAGCCGCCCGCCGAAGCAGGCGAGGCAGCCCGCCAGAATGCCGATGGCGACGGAAATCAGGCAGCTGATCAAGCCGACGCTCAGCGAAATGCGGCCGCCGTAGAGCAGACGGGCGAACACGTCGCGACCGATGCTGTCCGTGCCCAAAATGTGCTCGGCGCTGGGGGCGCTGTACTTGTCAATCATGCCATTTTCCTTGTAGTTCTCTGCCAACGGGTCGTAGGTGCAGATTTTGTCCGCAAATATTGCCAGCAGAATCAGCACAAGGAGGATGATGAGGCTGATGACCGCCAGCTTGTTGCGGCAGAATTTCTCCGCCGCGCGCCGCATGGTGCTTTCGCCCTTGACGGCACGAACTGTATTCTGGCGCATGGTCATTCCCCCTTTCCTTTGGATACGCGAATGCGCGGGTCTGCCACGGTGTAGAGCATGTCGGCAATGAAGTTGCCCAGCAGCACCAGCACGGCGGTAATCAGGTTTAGCGCCATCAGCTCGGAATACTCGCGCGCGGTGATGGCCTTGATGCCCAGCGTGCCCAAACCCGGCCAGTTGAAAATGGATTCGACAATGTACGATCCGCCCAGCAGCCCCGGCAGAGACAGCCCGAAGAGCGTGATAATCGGGATGAGGGCATTGCGCAGCGCATGGACGAAAATCACGCGCTTTTCGCCTAAGCCCTTGGCGCGCGCTGTGCGGATGAAGTCCTCATGGATAACATCCAGCATACTGGAGCGCGCATAGCGGGTAATGCTCGCCGTCTGCGGCAGCGCCATGACGATAGCGGGCAGTGTCATGTGGCGCACAACATCCACAAAGCCTGACCAACCGGTTAGCTCCACGCCAATGGTGCGCATGGCGCCAGTTGGGAACCAGCCTAACTTTAGGCTGAACACATACACAGAGCCAAGTGCAAGGAAAAAACTCGGCACAGCCACGCCGATGAATGCCAGAACCGTCAGGATGTAATCACCGACAGAGCCGGAATGCGTCGCGGAATAAATGCCGAAAATCAGACCGAACAGCAGACTGATGGCGTAGGACGTGAGCGTGAGAAGGAGTGTCGGACCGATGCGCTCGGTGATGATGTCCGTCACACTGCGGCCGCTCATAACGCTGTAACCCAGATTGCCCTGAAGAATCTGCCCCAGCCACTTGAAATACTGCACATAAATGGGGTCGTTGAGTCCCAGTGCATCCTCTGCCGCCTGAATGTCCTCCATGGACAGCTTCGGGTTAATCATCGTCTGCAGCGGCGAGCCGGGCGCGATTTTCATGATGAGAAACGTCAGCAGCGTGATGCCGAAAAGAATCGGAATCATTTGCAGCAGACGTTTGAGCACATAGTGGCGGCCCACAAAGGCACGCACTTTCCTCAGGGTTTTCAAACTTGCGTCACATCCTCGTCTGATGCCACACTGTCCGCGGACAAAAGTATGTCCGCGGACAGCAGGCGGTTTCTGGGGGGCGTTTCGCCCCGATGGAATTATTTCGTGAAGGAAGGCAGGTTCACCAGATTGCTCAGGCTGTTGATGACCACGCCGTCTATCGTGCCGTTTGCAACCCAGACGGTGTTCTTTTCCACAAACGGGAAGAGCAGCGCGTTGTCCAGCATGTAGGTGTTGATTTCGTGGTAGATTTCCGTGCGCTTGGCCTGATCAGTTTCCGCCTGACCAGCGTACCAGAGGGCATCGAGGGTTTCATCGCCGCAGCGGTTGAAGTTGAAGCCGCCCTTCGCAGCGTCAAAGCCAGAGCAGTAGAGAACCATCAGCCCGGACGGATCGCCGTCGCCGCCGCCAAAGGTGTAAGTGCCGTAATCCGCTGTCTCATGATTGCTGATGGTTTCTACCATGACCGACCAGTCCACCAGCTTGATGTTGACCTTAATGCCGGACTTCTTCAGGGAGGACTGCCACAGGGTGAGGAGGTCGTTCTGCTCACTGCCGGTGCACAGGGAGGTGAACGCCAAGGTCACACCGTCCTTCTGATAGTAGCCGTCATTGCCCATGACGTAGCCGTCAGCTTCCAGAATGCTCTTTGCCTTGTCATGATCTTCGGTGTAGGGATAGGCGGACTTGTCCGCAGCCCAGTTTCGGTTCACGAACACGGAGCAGGAGCCTTCGCCGTAATCGCCGAAAACAGCTTTCGCAATGGTCTCAGGCGTGTAGGAGTACAGGATGGCGCGGCGTACTTCCACATCAGAAAGCGGACCCTTGATGAGGTTCGGGTAGAGCGGATAGTTACTGCCGGAACAGACATACGTCTTGGTGTTGTCCATGAACGCCAGCGTTTCTACGTCCTCAATCGGCGCCTTAAACATGTCGATTTCGCCATTCATATAGGCGTTGACGAACGTCGTTGCGCTTTCAGCAAAGCGGAAAATCACGGTGTCAATCTGCGCCGGTTCGCCTGCCCAGGCTTCGTTCTTGACGAGCTTGATGTATTCGCCGTGTTCCCAAGTGACGAGCTTGTACGGGCCGTATGTCACGGGATGTTCCGCGAAATCGGTCTTTGCCCAGTCGCTGAAGGAAACGCCGGACAGCACATGCTCCGGTAAAATCGCGCCGGGGTCGCAGTAGTAGCCGAGGAATGTGGGATCCCATGCGCTCAGCTGCACAGTCATCGTGTAGTCGTCCACTTTCTGTACACCGCTCATGCCCACTGTTTCGCCGCTGTGCGCTTCCGCATAGCCCGCAATGCTGGACACGTTCGTACTCGCGCCGCCGGTGTAATCCGCGCTTGCTAGCGTGTTGAGTGTGAAAATCACATCGTCGATGGTCAGCGGCTCGCCGTCCGTCCAGGTGTAGCCTTCACGCAGCTTCCAAGTGTACGTCAGCGTGTCGGCATCAAATTCGCAGCTTTCCAGCATCAGTGGTTCGGGGATGCTGGTCTCGTCGTTCCGCTTGAACAGATACGGCATCATCTGCATGATGACCATGGCATCCTTATCCGCCGTATACATATACGGAATGATAGTATCCGGTTCGCCAACCAGACCAATCGTGATCTGGGTACTGCCTTCCGCCAGCGCCGCGCCCGAAAGCAGTGCGGTGAGCAGGAGGCAGAGGGTCAACAGAAAAGAAAAAACTCGCTTCATCGTTCAAGCCCTCCACTTCGTTCATTTTCTGAATCCTGCAAGTTTTTGACGAGCTGGATTCATTTTCTTTCACACGCTGGAGCAATGAACTTGCCCTGCGTGTTGACGGTATTCTAACAATTTTTTGTGCCGCAGTCAAGTCTAATTCGCAAAAGATTTTGTACTTATCGTGTTTTTTGGGCGTTTTCCACTCCACTTACTCGATATTATTCAAAACAGAAGTTGAATTTAACTCGGAGTACCAGAAAGTTGCGAATTAGCACACAATAATTTGTGCGTGCGAGCAAAAAACATTTGACATTTGAACAAAGGCAAGGTATAATCAAAACGAATGGAAAATCAATTTTCCATCTTGAAGTTATGCAAAACACGGATTTTCCCCTTTTTTCCCTGAAAGCAAACCTTTCGACGCTGCCTGCAAAGCATCGGAAGAGAATGGAGGAACTTGAGCCATGAAGCAGAACCTTTTCTCTGATGACGCCGTTCGGCTGGATATATTGCGCCAGCGCAGTTACAGTATGCGCTGGGCGAGTTTGCCGGAGGACGTCATCCCGCTGTCGAGCGCTGATCCGGATTTCCCGCCGTCGCAGGAAATACTCGATACGCTGCATGAATATTTGAACGGCGGCTACATGCCGTATGTGCCGCCGCTGGGCATCACTGGGCTGCGCGAGACGCTGGCGGAAGGCATTTGGAAACGCAAGCATGAGAAAACAGAGCCGGAATGGTTCATTCCGACGGACAGCGCGGCGCGCGCCATGCAGATTGCTGCGGCGGCCGTCCTTGCGCCCGGCGACGAAGCCATCATCTTTGACCCGGTTGACCTGATGTTTGGTGTCAGCATCGGAATGGCGGGCGGAAAAGCTATCTACTATCCCTGCCAGAAGCACGGTGGGCATTGGGATTTTTCCGATTTAGAAGGGTACATCACCCCGAAAACGCGGATGCTCTGCTTGTGCAATCCGCATAATCCGCTGGGCAAGCTGTATTCCGTTGCGGAGTTGCGGAAGATTCTGGATATCGCTAATGCACATGGGCTGTATATCCTCAACGACGAGGTATGGTCGGACATTATCTATTCGGAAGTGCCCTTCCACAGCCTAATGGAGTTCCCGAAAGAGGACACGCAGCACGTTATGACAGTCTACGGCTTCTCCAAAGGCTTCTCGATGGCGGGTATCCGCGGCGGATACCTGATTTGTCCGGAAAAAGCGCTCTTTGACCGCGCATTCGACGTGTCGGGCGTGGGCGTGACGGTTGGCGGCGTGCCGTGCCTGACACAGGTAGCGATGAAAGCCGCGTTCGAGAAGGGCTTCCCGTGGGTGGATGCGTTCGTGGCGCACCTGCAAACCTGCCGCGATATGGCGTATGACCGCCTGAACGCTATGCCCGGCATCCATGCCGACAAGCAGGAGGCGACATTCGTCACCTTCTTCGATATGCGGGAGACGGGCGTCAGCAGCGACGACTTCGCGCGCTACATTCTGGAGCGCAGCCGCGTGTACCTCGTGCCCGGCAATAAGCAGTGGTTTGGGCCGGGCGCGGCGGGGCATGTCCGACTGTGCTACGCAACCAGCCACGCCATTTTGCAGGAAGGGCTTGACCGCATCGAACGCGGCGTTCAGGAATTGATGAACGGCGGACGGCTTCCTAATTCATAAGAAAGGTGGCAGATTTATGTCCATCCGAAACCGTACTTACCTATCGCAGTTCATCCCCGTTGCACGGGGGCTGCAGCAGTACTTGGGTGATATGTACGAGGTCATCCTGCATGACGTAAGCGAACCGAACGCCTCCATCGTCTTTATTGCGGGGGATTTGACGCACCGTACCGTCGGCGACCCGCTGACCAACGTCGTCATTGAGGAAATGAAGCGCCACGGCGACGACGCGCAGGATATGATCGGCTACCTCTCCGAGCTGCCGGATGGGCGGCACTTCAAGTCCTCCACCGTATTCCTGCGCGACGAATCCGGCATTCTGCGCGGCTGCCTGTGTATCAACATGGATATATCGCCCTATCAGTCCGCAATTGATTTACTCAGCCGCGCTGTTTCGACCATGAAACCGCAGAACCCGGAAATCTTCACGCGAAACATCACCGAAGTGGTGGATACCATCGTCACCGAGCAGTTCCGGCAGACCCCTGTTTCGCCGGAGGATATGACGAAAACGCAGCGCATTGCTTTCATCAGTGAACTGGAACGCAAGGGCGTTTTTGAGGTAAAGGGATCCGTAGAACGCGTGGCACAGCTGCTGGGCATCAGCGTTTTTACGGTATACAGCTACCTGAAGGAAGTCCAGAAGGACTAACGTATAATAGGAAAGGATTGAACGATTATGCTGACCAATCACCGCATTGAAAAGCTGCAGGAAAAACTGCGTGAAGAGAAACTCGACGGCGCTGTGTACGCCACGAGCGCGAGCTTGCAGTACCTCTTAGACGACACGACCTACCCGTGGCAGCGCACGCCGGAAACGGGCTTCTATGTTTTCCCTGGTACGCCGATGTACTCCACCGAGCGGAGCTACTTCCAAGCCAAGCCGGATGTGCTGCTGTTTGTGCCGCGCGAGGGGGCGGCGACCGTGCTGGCAACCTACGAGCGCGCCCGCACCATGCCGAACACGCCTGTGGACATCAGCTGCTATTATGTCATGCTGGCTGCGAATCTGGTGGACGTGATGCGCGGCTGCAAGCGGCTGGGCGTGGGGCTGTGCGCCTTCACGGCGATTGAGAACATGCTCAAGGAAGAGGGCGCGGAGGATATCGCCTGTGTCCCGGCGGAAGGGCTGGTGGAGGCGCTTCGGATGATTAAGGAGCCGAAGGAAATTGCCGCCCTGCGCCGCGTTGCTGCCTTCACCGATGAGTGCATGGCGACCATCTGCGATATGCTGCGTCCGGGCGTGACACAGTGGGAGGTGGAGAACCGTCTGAATCAGCTGGGGCTGGAGCATGGCTGCTCTGACGTGCCGTTCTCGCCGTCTTGCACATTCACCAAGACCGGCGACCCACGCTGCCAAGACAAAATCGGTACGATTCCCAAGGACGAACCCCTAACCCCCGGCACGGCGATTGCCTTCGACAACGGCTTCGTCATGGACGGCTACTGCTCCGATTACGGTCGTTCGTTCTACTGCGGTCCTGCCCCGCGCCACATTGCGGACGCATACAAGGCGCTGCAAACGGCGCAGCTGGAGCTGCTTGACCACATCAAGCCTGGCGTCAGCATGTCGTGCACCTTCGCGAAGCTGCACGAGACGCTTTCCCGCCTCGGCTACGGTGAGAACCTGCGCAACTTCGCCAACATCGGCATGATGGGGCATCAAATCGGCATTGATGTGCACGAAATTCCGTGGCTGCACAATACAACGCCGGAGGTTTTTCAGCCCGGCATGGTGATGTGCATTGAGCCGAAGCTGTGGCTGCCCGGCGAGGCGTTCATGCGCACGGAGGATATGGTGCTGATTACCGAAACCGGCTGTGAATCCCTGACGGTGTTCGACCGGAACTGTTACGAACTGCCGCTGGAATAAGCAAAAGAATACTTGAAAACGCCTGCTTCCTGACGATGCGTGAGGGGCAGGCGTTTTTGCGTGTGCAGCCCAAACGAAAACCATTTTCGGAAACGCTGGATGATTTTCGTAAATTTACAAGCTGAAGCACTTGACATATATCAAGCGTTACGTTATACTACAAGTGAAATGATGCTTGTGGTCAACAAAATGCCATTAGCACCATCAAGGTTATGCCTCTTACGAGGGGGAGGATTGGGCGGCATAACGAGGCAGCGTTTTCTTTACGACCGACATGAAAGGAAGAAAGCTACATGAAGAAGATTCTGGCGTACCTCTTGGTGCTCGTTTCTTTGATGCCCCTGTTCTGCGGAACGGCAAGCGCGGCGAATAACTCGATGGATAAAGAAGGCTTTTCGATAGCGTATGTATCTATACCTGTCTATAGCCGGGCTTCGATGATGTCAACAGTTGAGACTGTTACCGCTGGCAGCTGGAATGTTGTTGGCAGGTGCTATTACGATACGTTTGGTTCGAATATCTATTATCCAGAATCTGCGAATGTGAGAAGCTTTTCGTTTTCAGCTTACAATGCTGGTGTTGATGGATATCCAACAGCACAATATCAATCATCTACAGGAGAACGATTGGAAAATGGAAAGCGTGTACAGGTGATGTTGTATTGGTCTTGTGATGTGACGATTAAACATTCGACAAATGCAACGAAGGAAAATTCTGAAACTGATATGTCAAAGTACGAGTACGGTAAAGTCTATACTACAAAACAACAACACCCCTCAACAACAATAAACTTCTATAGGTTTAACTAATGAAAAACTGTCGCCCAATCCTCTTTCTACTTTGAATACTCACTCTTGGAGGACTACAATATGAAGCGCTTTTTTTCCCTTCTGCTATGCTTCCTGTTTCTCGCCTTCCCTACGTCCGGTGCGTTCGCGGAAGAATCCGCACATCTGGTAATAGCCATAGTGAATTACGAAAGCGAAGCAGGGAATTTCCCGATTGAAGAGGCGTTTTTCAAAGAACACCCGAATGCGACGATTGAATATCGCCTTTATACCAGCGAACAGTTCAACAGCGTACTCATGAATGGGCAGAACGACTTTGATTTGGCAATCGTCACTTATCGTTTAACGCGTGCAATGCTGGAACGCGGCTATACCCAAACATTGGATACAATCGGCTTGACGGAATACCCCGAACAGCTCATTGATTTGAACCACCTTCTGATGGTGGATGGAAAACTCATCGGCATACCGCTGTGGGAAGTGCAGGAATGCTATTTCTGGGATGCTGGAATGGCGAGAAAAGCCGGAGTTTCCTATCCGGCATCCGCAGGCTATTGGACGTGGGAGGATTTCGCGGAACTTTGCCGTCAGCTGCCGAAAGATACGGACGGAGACGGTGAGCCGGATGTGTATTTGATGTATGGCTCAAGTTTGGCGGACTGTCCGTATTTGCAGAATGTTGAACCAGCGATGATTCTGAATTATTTGCCACTCCATGCCGATGATATGGACACTTTTTTCACGGAATACTTTGACTTGTTCCGTGAGATCTTCACTTCGGATGCACTTTTGGCATTTGATCGTTCGGAGACCCAAAAACATGTGATTATTTCGTACAGCAGCGGGCTGAATCCGATTGATAGAGCTGGTACATTGATGCCGATTCCTGTGTTCAGCGCGGATGAGGATTACCAAATGGGCGGCGTGACGAGCCTTGTGCTCATGCAGAACGCGCCGCACGCGGAACTGGCGGCGGATTTCCTCCATGCGGCGCTGTCCGACGAAGCGCTTTCGCTGTTTTTTGGCGATGAAACGCGCCTGATGGCAAAGAAAGCCCCGGCGAAAAGGGTGACGAACCAGCAAACATTGAAACCCGTCTTTTCCGATGTGGACGGCATCAAAACCGCCTATGTGACGGCGGGACGCAGGTATTTCACCAGCGCATACAGCGCAGGGGGATACGGCAAGGCACAGGCTTTCCGCGCGAAGCTGTTCGCATCCACCTTTCCGGGTACTTCTGATTTCTACGGTGCCGTCTGGAGCTACCTGCAAGAGTGGTATCTCGGTCACATCAGCGACGCGGAGCTTCAGGAGTCCGTGACGTATCTCGTGGAGATGGCATTGGAGGAGTGAGGGCGCGAATGCATTCCTCGAAAAACACAAAGCACTTTATCTACCCCCGGCGGGACGCATGGTTCCTCCTGCCGGGGTTCCTTGGGTTTGCGCTGTGGTATCTCGTGCCGTTTGGCATGTCGCTGGCGGCGTCGGTCATGGAGAACAGCGCAAACACGCACTTTGCGGGGCTGGCAAATTACGCCGCCGTCATACAGAGCAGCTACTTCCGCTTGGGCTTCGGCAATACCCTGCGGTTCTTTGCCGTGGCGGTGGCGCTGTCCCTCGTCATCGGCTTCCTGCTGGCGAACATGATTTTCTGGCATTCACGTCGGCGGATTTCGTGGCTAACGCTCGTGCTGCTCATCCCGATTTTTCTGCCGACGGCGGCGATTGTCCCCCTCTGGAAGGTGATGATGGGCGGCAGTTCGTGGCTGATGCGCACGCTCAAACCCCGCGACGCGGACTGGAAATACATCACCCTGCTCACTTTGTACCTGTGGAAGAACATCGGCGCGGTCAATCTGCTGTTCCTCATCGGCTTGCAGGGGATTGAACCGTCTGTTTTCGATGCCGCGAGCGTGGACGGAGCGTCGCACCGGACCATCGCCATCCGCATTGCCTTGCCGATGCTGTGCACCGTGACGCTGTTCGCCATTATCTATCTGGCGATGAACGGGATGCGCATCTTCCGCGAGTCGTATCTGCTCTACGGCATGTATCCGCCCAAACCACTCTACTTCATCCAGAACTATGTCAACAACCACTTCACAAAACTGGATTACGGCTTGCTTTCGGCGGGGTCGTCGCTCTTTGCGCTGGTGATGACGGGGCTGTTCCTGTGCATCTGGCTGTTCCTTCAGCGAAAGGAGGATGCCTGATGAAGCATGTGCGCCGGATTTGCGCCGTTCTGCTGGCGGCGGTGGTGCTGCTGCCCATCGTCCTTCTTTGCGTGCAGGCGTTCGTTCCGCCCTTCGATGCGCTGATGATTTCGACCGGCTCGGAGCCGCTGCGCCTGCTGCCCGTCCCGTTTTCCGCGGAACAGTGGCAGATGCTATTCAACCAGTCCGCCTATTGGCAGGCGTTCTGGAACAGCCTGATTTGGACGGTGGGGGCGTGCGTCGTGCAGGTCATGGTCGCATTCTTAGGCGGCTATGTGCTGGCGAAGTATCCGGCGCGGTGGTGCGTGGCGATTGCGGGCTTGTATACGCTGATGATGCTCATGCCCCCGCAGATGACGCTGCTGCCCATCTACCGCGTCGCCTATGCGAACAAGCTGCTCAATCACCCGATGCTGCTGTATGCGCCGATTGCGTTCGCGCCATTCGGAACGTTCTTTATGCGGCAATGGCTGCTGCGCTGGCCGGACGAGTTGACGGAGTACCTGCGCTTGGAGGGCGGGTCGAGTGTCAAGCTGCTGTGGTACTGCCTTGCGCCGTACGCCCTGCCGGGGATGCTGGCGCTGTTCGCGCTGACGTTCACGGAGGGGTGGAATCAGGTGGAGCAGCCGCTGATGCTGGTGTCGGATTCGCTGCGGCAGCCGCTGTCCGCCTTGCTGAAAGACTTGTCAGCGGGAAACCCACAGATTGTGTTTGCCGCGTCCGTCGCGTCAATTTTGCCGATTGCGCTGGTGATGCTGGCAGTGCTGGTGCAGCAGGGAAGCAAGCGGAAAGCAGCCTGATGACATGCTGCGCAGAGAATTTTGCCTCCGCGGTGACGGATGCGTTCTGGCAGATGTGTTTGCGCGGTTTGGTAAATCCTGATTGATGCTTCAATTGAATGCGGACGATGGTCATCCCCAGAGCAAAATTCCCCCTTTGCTCTGGGGATTTATTCGATTCCGATGATTTCGTGGCGGCCGACTTGCAAATCCGACCGAGTTGTGCTACTATTTTGTCAGATGTCCAGCCTCCCATTATCGTGCCGAAAAAGCTGCCCGCCACGGACACCGACCTCTGCGCAATCAATCTATCAAACGATTGATACTGTTTCCGGATTCGCCCGCGCTGTTTCCCTTCTGGCATGCGAGCGCAGCACTGCGTTTTATTCACGTTAGCCAGAATGAAAAACTCGCTTCGCATCTCAGCACATTCTTGTCTGGAAATAGTATGTAGAACCAGCAATGCTGCTCACAACAAAGAAGGAGTATCCTATGCGTGAATACACCCCCGAACGGCTGCGCCACCTGACCCTGCTGGCGGAAAAATATCCCACCGCCTTGTCCGCGTACAGCGAAATCATCCGCTTGGAGGCGCTGCTCCGTTTGCCCAAGGGCACAGAGCATTTTATGAGTGACCTGCACGGCGAGCATGAAGCCTTCATCCATATTCTCAACAGCGCGTCGGGGGTCATCCGGGAGAAAATCGACCGCCTGCTGGGCGATACGACCCCGCCGGAGGAGCGCGCGGATTTGGCAACCCTTATCTACTATCCGCGGGAGAAGCTGTCGGAATTGAAAGCGCGTCAAAACGACCTCGACGGCTGGTATCAGCGGGTGCTGCTGCAGCTGATTGACCTCTGCCGGCTGGTGTCCAGCAAGCATACGCGGCGGCATGTGCGCGCGGTGATGCCCAAGGAGTGCGGTCACATTCTCGACGAGCTGCTCCACGCGCATTTCGAGGATCACGACAAGGAACAGTATTATGGCGAAATCATTGCGAGTATGCTGCGCTACGGCCTGGCGGATCAGTACATCATCGCCCTGTGCGAGGTGGTGAAGCGTCTGGCGGTTGACCGGCTGCACATTGTGGGCGACCTGTTCGACCGCGGCCCGCGTCCGGACATGATTCTCGAACGCCTGTACCAGTACCACGATGTGGACTTCCAGTGGGGAAATCACGATGTGGTGTGGATGGGCGCGGCGGCGGGCAGCCCGCTGTGCATCCTGACGGTGCTGAAAACGACGCTGGCGTACAACAATGTGGATACGCTGGAGCGCGGCTACGGTATTCCGCTGCGCTGCCTGGAGCATTACGCGGAGGAATACTACGCCCAGAGCGACCTGACCCGCTGGATGCCGCACGCCGACCCGAACGCGACCGACGTCCGCCCGGCAAACCTCGCGCGCGTCGCCCGGATGCATAAGGCGGTCACGGTGCTGATGCTGAAACTCGAAGCGGAGGTGATTGCCCGCAACCCCGATTTTGAGATGCAGGGGCGCGACTATCTGCGCCAAATCGACTATGACGCCGGAACAGTGCGCTGCGGTGGCAAGGTATATCCGTTGCTGGACTGCGATTTCCCGACCGTTGACCCGACTGCGCCGGAGCGCCTGCTGCCGCGCGAGGAGGACATTATCGCCCGACTTGTGCGTGATTTTAAGGGCAGCGAAAAGCTGCAAAAGCACGTCGAATTTCTCTTTTCACAAGGCTCGGTGTACAGCTGCGTGAACGGCAATCTGCTCTACCACGGCGCTGTGCCGATGGATGAGGATGGGCAGTTCACCGCCGTTCGTTTCTGGGACGCGGAGTATAGCGGCAAGCGCTGGTTTGACTGCTGTGACCGCTGTGCGCGCATGGGGTACTTTGCGCCGGAGGGCAGCTGGCAGCGGCAGGTCGGGCAGGATTTCCTGTGGTATCTGTGGTGCGGCGCGGTGTCGCCCATCTATGGGCGGAGCGCCATGACGACCTTCGAGCGGCTGTATATCGCTGACCCGGCGACACATGCGGAAATCAAAAATCCGTATTATCGGCTGATTAACGACCCGGCGAATGTCGAGCGCATTCTGGCGGAATTTGGGCTGACTGCGCCGAACAGCCACATCGTCAATGGGCATGTGCCGGTTCGGGCGATTGAAGGCGAGAAACCGGTCAAGGGCGGCGGCAAACTGATTGTCATCGACGGCGGATTTTGCAGCGCGTATCACCAGAAGACAGGCATCGCGGGCTATACGCTGGTCTACAACAGCCACGGCATGACGCTGCGGACGCATCAGCCGTTCGAGAGCATCGAGAAGGCGATTCACGAGGATGAGGACATTGAATCATCAAGCGAACGCATCTACACCGCGCCGCGCCGGATTCTGATTGGCGACACGGACGAGGGGCAGCGCAAGCGCACGGAAATTGACGATTTGGAGGCGCTGACGGAAGCGTATGGGAACGGGTTAATCCGCGAAAAAATGGAATAAACGCAAACGGCGCATCCTCCTGTTCGGAGCGGTGCGCCGCAATGCTTCCTATTATAATGCCAATTCTTCGCCGTCTTCCGTCAGCTTTTCCAGCACGCCGTTGTGCATCAGCCACGCTTCGCCGCACAGCATTTCGTCGCCGTCCCGCGCAAGGATATAGCTGCCGTCGGGCAGAATATAGAACGTATGTCCAGTGCTGTCGGCAGCGGTGATGTCCTCAAAGAGCCGCAAACCATCCAGCACGTTGTCCTTCACCTGATTGTAGTGCGGCAGGATGTTCCGCGTCGTCAGCCCCAAGCCGGAGATGAAACGCTGATAATCCGGGTCAACCGCTTCGCCGGGTTCTTCCGGCTGGGCATACACGGTGTCGGCGCAGTTCATACTGCCCGCGCTGATGCCGATGATGACGCCGTCAAAATCCGCCAGCAGGTTACGCAAGTCCATCGACGCGAAAAAGGCGTTTTCGGTCGGCACATGCCCGCCGGAGAGCAAAATCACGCCGCTTTGCGCGACAAGCTCCGCCGCATCATCGGCGTTCCGGCTGTCCAGCACGCACACATCCTCCAGCTCGATTTCCGCCGCCGCGAAACAGCCCTCGAATGTCGCCGCCATTTCGTCATTGCCCGCGAAAGCATCCGGGTCGCTGGCGATAATGAGCAGCTGCGCGCCCGGCTCAACGCTGGCGCGGAGGTTCTCGACAAAGCCGTTGCGCGCGTCGAAAATACAGGGGAGGTCAAGCCCTTCGGGAACGTTATTGTCGCAGGGGCTGCTGGTCAAAAAGAGCGTCATGCGGGAAAATCCCCCTTCTATTAGTCGCTGAATTGCCAGAAGGATTCGACGCGGAAGACGGAAATTCCTGCTGAATCGCGCGGGCGGGGGCTATCGGCAGAAGAATTCTATTCGGTGGATGAAAAAATCCGCATTTCTTTCGCTTCGGGCGCAAAAAAGGCTTTTCATCCGCACAAATTTGTGATACAATGAAGATGGCTATGCACGCGCATGAGCCTACTTTGCCGTTTGCTGAAAATGGCAGGTGTGTTTTGACTGAATCCGTGCCGCGGATTTGGAAATAGAGAACCCACAGACACCGAAACAATTGGAGGAATTGATTCATGATTACTGCTGGCGATTTCAAAAAGGGCATTACCGTGGAATGGGACGGCGGCGTCTGGACCATCGTTGACTTCCAGCACGTCAAGCCCGGCAAGGGCGCGGCTTTTGTCCGCACCAAGATTAAGAACGTGATGACCGGCGCGGTGGTTGAGCGCTCCTTCAACCCCACCGACAAGATGCCCAAGGCTATCATCGAGACGAAGGAAATGCAGTACGTCTACAATGACGGCGAACTGTACTACTTCATGGACGTGGAAACCTACGACCAGATCCCGATGTCGCTGGACAAGGTGGAGGACGCCATCCCCTATGTCAAGGAAGGCACGAATGTGACCGTCCGCTTCTTCAAGGGTCAGCCCTTCTCCGTGGAAGCGCCGAACTTCGTTGTGCTGGAAGTGACCGACACCGAACCCGGCTTCAAGGGCGACACGGCTTCCAACACCTACAAGCCCGCGACGCTGGAAACCGGCTACTCCCTGCAGGTGCCGCTGTTCATCAACACGGGCGACAAGATCCGTATTGACACCCGCACCGGCGAGTACATGGAGCGCGCGTAATTATCTGACTATAAGTTCAAACCGGCTCGGTGGACAGACTTCCTCCGAGCCGATTGTGATACAAACAAAACCATCATTAGGAGGGTTGGACATGAGCAAACTGACGGACAAAGTGAGCTACCTGAAGGGCCTTGCGGCGGGCATGAAGCTCAACATGGAGAAGGACAGCAACAAGCTGCTGCTGGAAATCCTCGGCGCAATGGGCGACATGGCGGAGGAAATGCAGCGCATGGACGAGGCGCACAGGGAGCTGCAGGACTATGTTGAGTCCATCGACGATGATTTGTCCGACCTGACGGAAACGCTCTTCAGCGACGAGGAAGAGGACGACGAAGATGCCGATGACGCGGACGAATGCGACTGCGAGGACTGCGCGGACGACACAGACGACGAGGATGACGCCGACGAGGAGGAAAATCCCGACGACGACCTGATTGCCTACGCCTGCCCGAACTGCGGCACTGAGCTGACTTTCCACGCCAACGACGTTGACTTTGACGAGAATACCCTCTGCCCGAACTGCCATCAGCCGATTTTCCCGGAAATTGACGAGGACAGCGAGGAAGAGACGGAAGAGTAATTTCCTAAATTAAGGCACCACCGCACAATTCGGCGGCGCGTCTGGCGATGTCTTTTCCGCCATCT
>ERZ1026915.575-NODE-575-length-18461-cov-5.139085_pt1 | contig 18461 bp, 16 predicted proteins | sample MGYA00519466_ERZ1026915 | MGnify/ENA primary metagenome ERZ1026915 (study PRJEB26926, sample SAMN06164884) | human gut metagenome | biome: ENVO:00009003; feature: ENVO:2100002; material: ENVO:00002003 | host: Homo sapiens | place: USA | collected 2012 ... | reverse complement strand
GGCTCGGAGATGTGTATAAGAGACAGATCATACTTCCACTTCGAATGGCAGAAGATCTAAAATATCTTTCTGCACATCGATTCCAGGATATACTTCTATCAATTTCAACCCCTTCGGTGTCAGGCGAAATACACAGCGTTCAGTCACATAAAGTACCTTCTGTCCATTTGCGATCGCACGTCTGGCAGAAAAACTGATACTCTTGACTCGATCTACAAATTTCGAAATAGAACCTTCCTTCTCAATTTCAACAATCCCCTTCTTCTGTGAAACTTCCAGTCCTTTTGCCGTAAAGCTGAAACAGAATACAACGGTTGGTGTTTTAGCTGTGATATTCGCAAATCCTCCGATTCCGGCAAACGCTCCCGGTCCACGGTGTGCATTCACATTTCCTTCTTTATCCACTTCAAGCGCGCCCATAAAGCAGACATCGAGACCACCATTATCATAAAGGTCAAACTGGTTTGCCATATCATAGACAGATGCCGCACCGATCATTGCTCCAAATGCTTCTCCTGAAACCGGAAATCCTCCGATTCCTCCGGACTCAACCGTCAATGTCACCATATCAAGCATTCCACTCTTTCTTGCAAAACGAGAAACCATCTCCGGAATGCCGATTCCAATATTTACAATATCATCTACACGTAATTCCTTCGATGCACGTTTTCCGATGATATTTGCCACCGTACTGTTCTTTGACTGTTTCACTGAGACAGAATCTAAACGCTCACTCCATGTGTTCCACTCTTCATATGGAATCTCAAAGCTTCCAGTCAGTGCTGTATAGGCTTCATTTCTTGCTTCCGGTTCTGCTACAACGATCGCATCTACCAGACAGCCCGGAATAATTGCATTTCTCGGTCGTGATGGGGTGTCCACCAGGCGGTCTACCTGTACGATCACCTTGCCGCGATTCGCTTTTACTGCCTGGCAAATAGACAGCGCATCACCAGACATAAACATATCGTCAAAAGTAATATTTCCCTTTCGGTCTGCTGCTGTTCCTTTAATCAGTGCAATATTAATTTTCGGTAATTTATAATAGAGAAATTCCTCTCCATCCACTTCCACATGCCTGACCAGTGAATCATCAATTGAGATTCTGTTAATTCCAGGCCCTTCTTTTCTTGGATCTACAAATATATCCAAGCCAACCTTTGAAAGTGCACCCGGGAGACCTCCGGCCTGTGCACGGATTGCATGTGAAATGCATCCAAGCGGAAGATTGTATGCCTCAAACCGGTCTTCTAAAACCAGTTTCTTTGTACTGAGCATTGCTCCAAAATGCCCACAGATAAGCTTGTCCACAGCACCCTCTCTGATGTATCCTTCTGCATTATGTTCATCATCCCAGACACCAAAACCGGCACTGGAAATCATTGTCAGATGTGTTGGGGACTGCATCTTCTGGTATCTTCTGTAAATTGCTTCGTGAAGTTCAATTGGATTCTCTATTCCGACAAATGAATTCACACAGATACAGTCTCCGTCCCGAATCAGCCGGATTGCTTCATCGGCAGTCATTATTTCATACATGGTGTATTTTCTCCTAGTTCTCTAAAATATCTTTGGAATACATTATACACTATCTTCGGAGATCAATCATTACAAATCATACAATTATTTTCCATTTGTCTCATTATTCCAACCATTTGGTTACTCAATTCCATGTAAAATCATTAAAAGTGCAAAAAACGAGACAAACCTGTTCACACTATTTGCAGGAGGGATTAGAACTATGCCAAAACGAACACCTACTACCGGAGAGAAGAATCTGATCGGCAAAAGGCTCATTGAACTTCGTCGGCAACGCCATATGTCACAGAGACTTTTAGCTTACAAACTCCAATTGCGCGGATATGATATGGACAAAAATGTAATTACACGAATAGAAACCAACAAACGTTACGTTACAGACATAGAATTGAAAGCTCTAACTGAGATCTTCGACGTTTCTTATGAATATCTCATTGAGGGAAAAGACATCCTTGAACCTTAACGGATGATAGAAACGGAGGTGAAACTATGACAAATATTCAACTTGCGGATAATCTACGGCGTTTGAGAAAGCAATATAACTACACACAGGCTCAGATCGGCAAAAAGCTGCATATCACTCATCAGGCTTATTCAAATTATGAAACCGGTGTACGTGAACCAAACCTTCAACTTCTTGCTGAACTATCCTGGATCTATCACACCTCTGTCGACTCGCTTATCACTCAGTACTGCAATGCAAAGAATCCATCATCAGTTGAAGTAAAAAACTATTTCTGTATTAAAATTGAAAATAGTGAAAACGACATTCTTCTTACAAAAAATGAAGTGAATTTACTTTTGAAATACCGTTCTGCTGGAGAAGCTGAACGTAAACTTGCACATGAAGCTTTAGATTTTACTGAACGTTGATTTCTATTTCAAAAAGAACTGAACCCATTGACATTAATTATCTGGGTTCAGTTCTTTTTTATCTCTACTTTCTTCTACGCTGATATTGCATTTCCTGTATACAGCTGATAATACTTACCTTTCTCTTCAATCAACTGGTCGTGTGTACCTCTCTCGATAATCCTTCCCTGTTCAAGTACCATGATACAGTCAGAATTACGAACTGTTGACAAACGGTGTGCGATCACAAAGGTAGTACGCCCATGCATCAGCCGGTCCATACTTTCCTGGATAATACGCTCTGTGCGAGTATCGATTGAACTTGTTGCCTCATCCAGAATCAATACCGGTGGATCTGCTACTGCCGCACGGGCAATCGCAAGAAGCTGTCGCTGTCCCTGACTTAAGTTTGCTCCATCTCCGGTGATCACCGTGTCATATCCTTCCGGAAGTCTGCGGATAAATCCATCTGCATTTGCCAGCTTTGCCGCTGCAATGATTTCTTCATCTGTTGCATCCAGCTTTCCAAAACGAATATTATCTTTCACTGTACCAGTAAACAAATGTGTATCCTGCAATACGATTCCAAGAGAATGTCGAAGATCTGCTTTCTTGATCTTGTTAATATTAATTCCGTCATAGCGGATCTTACCATCCTGAATATCGTAGAAACGATTGATCAGATTTGTAATTGTCGTCTTACCGGCTCCTGTTGAACCTACGAAAGCAATCTTCTGCCCCGGTTCTGCATATAGCTTCACATCATGAAGGACGATTTTGTCATCATTGTATCCGAAATCCACTCCGTCAAATACAACATTTCCTTTTAACTCAACATAATCAACAGAACCATCTGCCTGATGTGTATGTTTCCATGCCCAGCGGCCAGTACGTTTCTCACTTTCTGTCAGTTTTCCATTCTCTTCTTTCGCATTAACTAATGTAACATAACCTTCATCCACTTCCACTTTTTCATCCAGAAGTGTAAAGATACGCTCCGCACCTGCGAGTGCCATAACAATCGCATTCAGCTGCTGGCTCACCTGGTTGATCGGCATACTGAAGCTTTTATTAAATGTAAGAAAACTTGCCAGACCGCCCAATGTAAATCCACCGACATGGTTAAGAGCAAGTGCACCTCCAACGATTGCACACATTACATAACTGATATTTCCAATCTGCGCATTCATAGGGCCGAGGAAGTTTGCATAAGTATTTGCACGGTCTGCGCTTACAAACAGATTCTCATTCAACTTTTTGAATTCTGTCTTACTTTCTTCTTCATGACAGAATACCTTCACAACCTTCTGGCCGTTCATCATTTCTTCAATATATCCGTTGACCTTACCAAGATTCTTCTGCTGCTCAAGGAAATATTTTCCACTCTGTCCGGCAGCTTTCTTTGTTCCCCAGATCATGATCGCAACCATAACCATCGTCACTGCTGTCAGTGGAATATTCAAGATCAGCATACTGATAAATACACTGACAATTGTAAATCCACTGTTGATAATCTGCGGAATACTCTGGCTTACCATCTGTCTGAGTGTATCAATGTCATTCGTGTAGATTGACATAATATCACCATGCGCATGTGTATCGAAATATTTAATTGGAAGTTTTTCCATGTGACTGAACAGATCATTTCTCATGTTCATCATCATTCCCTGTGTCACATTGATCATAATTCGGTTGTAAGTATAAGTTGCCACGATTCCGACTCCATAAAAACAAGCAACTTTTCCGATTGCATGTGCAAGCGGTGTAAAGTTCGGTGTATCACTGGACAATAAGAACGGTGTAATGTATTTATCAATCAAATCTCTTGTGAACATTGTTCCCTGAACATTTGCAATAACTCCTACAAAAATAAGGATGAATACTATAATGCAATGAAATTTATAATCCCGGAAAATATAATCCATCAGACGTTTAAGTAATTTCCCAGGATTTTCCACTCTATTCTTTGCTTTTCCCATTGGTCCGCGCATTATGCTTCACCTCCATTTTCATCAAAATCTCCGCCTCCCTGTGTCTGAGACTCATATACCTCGCGATAAATCTCATCTGACACAAGCAGTTCATCATGTGTTCCGAATCCATGAATCTTTCCTTCATCCATCACAATAATACGGTCTGCATCCTGAACACTGGATACACGCTGTGCAATGATCAGCTTTGTCGTATCCGGAATCTCTTCGCGGAATGCACGTCGGATCTTCGCATCTGTTGCAGTATCAACAGCACTTGTACTGTCGTCAAGAATCAGGATCTTCGGCTTCTTTAACAATGCTCTTGCAATACAGAGTCTCTGCTTCTGACCACCGGACACATTGTTTCCGCCCTGTTCAATATGCGTATTATATTTATCCGGGAAGCGCTCGATAAATTCATCTGCACAGGCCAGTTTACATGCCTGGATACACTCTTCATCTGTCGCTTCTTTGTCTCCCCAACGGAGATTGTCTAAAATACTTCCTGTAAATAAGACATTTTTCTGAAGCACTACAGACACCTGATTACGGAGCACCTCAAGATCATATTCTTTTACATTTTTTTCACCAACCAGAATCTCTCCGTCCGTGACGTCATACAGACGACTGATCAGATTGACCAGACTTGTCTTCGCACTTCCGGTTCCTCCGATAATTCCAATCGTTTCTCCGGAACGAATCTCCAGATTGATGTCTTTGAGAACCTTCTCTGCACTGTCTTTCTTATAAGAAAAGTCTACATTTTTAAATGTAATGCTTCCGTCTGCGACTTCATATACCGGATGCTCTGGATTGTGAATATCTGTTTTTTCATTCAGCACTTCCGCAATACGGCGCATACTTGCCATACTCATGGAAATCATGACGAAAACCATCGAAAGCATCATAAGACTCATAAGAATATTCATACAATAGGCAAGAAGACTCATCAGTTCTCCGGTTGTAAGAGAATCCACAACAATCATCTTTGCACCAAACCAGCTGATTAAAATGATACAGGTATAAACTGTAAACATCATGATCGGCGCATTCCAGATAACATTCTTCTCTGCTTTTACAAAAATATCATAAATATTCTTACTTGCGCGTTTGAATTTACTTGTCTCTTCCTCTTCTCTTACATATGCCTTTACAACACGGATTGCAGAAACATTTTCCTGAACAGACTCATTCAATGCGTCATATTTCGGAAATGCCTGTTGGAAATATGCAGTTGCATGACGGATAATAAAAAACAAAATAATTCCAAGAATCAAGACTGCCACAAGATAAATACTTGCCAGCCTTGCATTGATTGCAAGTGCCATCACCATCGCACATATCATACTTGCCGGTGCTCTCATCATCATACGTAACATCATCTGATACGCATTCTGCACATTTGTTACATCTGTTGTCAGACGCGTTACCAGTCCTGCTGTACTGAAATGATCAATATTTGCAAACGAATATGTCTGAATCCGATCAAACATTGCATTTCTCAAATTCTTTGCGAAACCTGTAGAAGCCTTTGCTCCATAACGTCCTCCCGCCATTCCGGCAAGCAGGCCTAAAAATGCTGCTACGATCATGATTCCACCCACTTTATAAATGTGGTGGATATCACCCGTATTAACCCCTTTATCAATGATCGATGCCATCAAAAACGGGATCAATGTCTCAAATAAAACTTCAAGAATCATGAAAATCGGTGTCGCAATCGATGCTGTCTTATACTCTTTTACTTCTTTTAATAAAGTACGAATCATGAATTCTCTCCTCTCATTTTTCTTAGATTGAGATGAACCTTATGAGTCACTCTCAAAAATGCCTGTAATTCTTCTTCGGTAATTCCTTCTTCCAGTTCTGCGTCCATTCGCTTGAAAATCTCTCCAAGCTTTTCGTGACTTTCGCGTCCTGCCTCTGTCAGCATAACCTTTTTCAACCTTGCATCACTCGCAACCGAAGCACGACAGACAAGTCCTTTCTTCTCTAAAGCCTGAATGATATTCGTTACTCCCGAACGGCAGATTCCGAAATACTTCTCTATGTCTTTCTGATAAATCTCTGCATCCTGATGTTCATAGAGATAACGCAAAATCCATCCATGCATAAGGGTTACTTCATCCAACCCTTCCGCTTTTACTCTCGCCTCAAGTAATTTTGAAATGGAACGATCCATTTTATGTACCTGTGGACCGATATGAAAATGTTCTTCACACAAAATTGTAATCCTCCTTTCTATCTTCACACGCAGGAACTGTTTACCAGTGAATTGTTCATTTGCGAACAGTTCCTGCATAAACAAGTTTATCACATTGGTTTTTAATGTCAATAGAAAATATTGAGTTGTCTTCTATTTTTATTTTGCAAAAGAAAAGCTCACAGCTGATCATATACAACCAGCCGTGAACTTTTTATTCTAAGTTTCATAATATGAATCTATATTTACATTCTATCTCTCAGCACATGATACAACTCTGCCTCTGTATAATACTGATACGGATTTACATAAAGGAAAGTTAAGATTCCAAACGTACATGCCCCCAGCAAATGCCAGCCGATAAAGGAAAGATCCAGCACAAACGCATCCCATTTATTCCCCATCATCATTCGTTTGCTCTCCGCAAAAATCTCCTGTCTGCTCATCTCCGGATGGTCAAGCAGAAGATACGGTACCATTGCATATTCATATCCTTTGATCACACCGGGAACAATAAATAACAGTGACCACAATGTAAGATAAATTGTTTTCAGAAGCATCGTCATACGTACTGTCTTATTGCAATCTCTTACCATACGGAAAATATCTTTCACATCCTGTCTTCCGTCTCTTCCATTTTTGAAAAATTTACAACAGCCAACAGTCATTGGATTCCATAGGAAATAGGCAATAGCCAGATATACAATAAATGAAATTACAACCACAACTGCTACAGTTGCTGCAATCCCAAACATTAGGATCGGATGAAGACCTTGTATCGATGTTTCCACTTCACTATTCTTATTTTTTAGTACATTATAAGAATACGTAAATCCATTTCCCAAAAGAAACGTATAAATCAATGCTGCAAGAACAGAATACCAATAATTCTGTTTCAACAGGAACTTTGCTCTTCCCTTTAATTCACTTCTTGTCCACAACATAAAAATCCCTCCTGATGTCATTCTGTTGATCGAACTGATTGCTACATAATCATTATAGCATATTTCATCTTCCAGAAATATCTCAAGAGGGATATTTTTCTTAATTTGTAACTGTTCAGAGCCAAGCAAAATTTCAAAAAAAGATGTAAAATGCTTGCATTTTTAAGACTGTTTTTGAAATTTTATTTGGCGGATACGCCACACCTTCAAAATGCGTAGCATTTTGAAGGTTGGCTCTGAACAGTCACCTTAATCTTTTGATATCTACATGCCATCCGGATACTCTACACCTTCCGGTAGTGGATCCCAGTCATTCAATCCCAATGACTGTTTATATCTGGCACGATCCAATGTCAGTATTTCCACAGGCTCATTCAGATAATCTATGAGCTCTTTGATACCTTCCCGCGTCTTATTATTTACTTCGAAAATGCGCTCACATCCGGCATTCTTCATCCAAAGTCTCACCATATCAACATTTGCGTACGGTGAATCAATCTTTGTAATGATTCCGATCAATGGACGTTGGATAAAACATCTGCTTCCAGGTCCGAACAGATTGAACGGTTCATCTGCAGCCTGCACCATGGCAATCACGTCTGCCTCAAATGAAAAACAGGCAAGTCCAACACTGAAATGCTTAGACTCTGCATACTCTCCCGGAGAGTCGATCGTATCATCTTCTGTATTCGTATACTGTGTCTTCACATAATGCAGTTCTTCTCCCTTAAGAGCCTGCGTCAGTGAAGTCTTCCCCGCTTCACTTCTCCCCATCAAAAATATCTTTTTCATCCTGTTACGCCTCTGTCTTCTTAACTTCTATGAACCTCGCACACTGCAAAGCCAAGTCTCTCATTAAAAAATCGAACTACTTCTTCCACCGCTGTCTGTACCTGTGTCAATCCGCCGGTCAGAATTAGTGTCCCGCAGAATCTGTCCATAAATCCAATCTCAACATCTGCGCTCTTGAATGCTACATCTGCAGCAACCACAACTGCTTCCCACGGTGTAAAACGCAGAAGTCCGATAGACTCTCCTGTGTGATCCTCACCTTCATGAGTTCCAATATGTAATCCCAGATTCTGGTAAATAACCTCATCTGATCTACTGATAATATGCGCCATGCAGACTTCCTTCCCCGGCACGCGCACACGAGTCATACGAAGCTTCTTTCCTTTCAGATTCTCATAGTCATCATGAAACAGACGCTCCATGAGCTCTTCTCTCGTTATACGTTCCCGTTCCATAAGCGCACTTCCTATCGTTTTGTAATATCACAGACTACATAACCAAGAGAATCTCTGAAATAATCCACAACTTCTGTCAATGCAGATGTAACATCAGAAATCTCTCCTGTAATAATCAGTGTGCCTGTAAAACGGTCTGCGAATCCAAGATAAACATTACCGCTTTTCACTGCAATATCAGATGCGATAACTGCTGACTCCGGTGGAGTCATATTCATAATTCCAATTGCAGAAGAACGATAATCCAGATGTGGATTTAATCCGAGTTTCTGATAAATAATCGGAGCCGGACCTCCCATTACATGTGCAAATGTAATCTCCTTACCTGCAACTGTTTCCTGTACAATTCTAATCTGTTCTCCGTGATCATTCGCCATCTGTCAGTTCCTCTCTTTCACATAGATTCTGTAATTCTCATTCATACAATCCTGTATGTTAATCCACTAACATTCTCTGTTCACAGCCAGTCTCGTTACTGTTCACACGATGTGACCAGCAACACATCTCGCCATTTTAAATCGCCTTTGGCGATGGGGCGAGATGCATTCAAGCCAAAACATGCATCCTCCGTGTCAATCAGCGAAGTGATTGACACGGGAGTGAACAGTAACCCAGTCTCAGCTATAAACTCTCTTACTATAAATAATACTATCTATATGCCTTTCTGTCAAGGAGATTCCAATAAATCTCAACACGCTTTAATTAAGAATCAACAAAATCCAACTGTTTTATTTGTAAAAACAACAAAAACTCAAGTTTCTTTTTTATACATAAGAAAAAAGGGAAGTTTTTCACCTGCAATACACAAACACACTTCATGTAATTTCTGCAAATGAAAAACTCCCCTTTATTTTAACTATTAACTTCTATCAATTTACACTTCTTCTGCAATCTCTCTTGCTACGAACACACCACTTGCTGATGCATGGGACAATGAATGTGTCACTCCACTTCCGTCTCCAATCACATACAGGCCCTTGTGTTTTGTTTCAAGATGTTCATCCAGTTTCACTTCCATATTGTAGAACTTAACTTCTACACCATAGAGCAGTGTATCATCATTTGCTGTTCCAGGTGCGATCTTATCCAAAGCGTAGATCATCTCAATGATTCCATCAAGAATACGTTTCGGCAATACAAGGCTCAAATCTCCCGGTTCTGCGGAAAGTGTCGGTGTCAGAAAACTCTCTGCAATACGTGCCGGTGTACTTCTTCTTCCTCGGATCAGATCACCAAAGCGCTGTACAAGAACGCCACCTCCAAGCATATTAGACAGGCGTGCAATACTTTCACCATATCCATTACTGTCTTTGAACGGCTCTGAAAAATGTTTCTCCACAAGAAGCGCAAAGTTTGTATTCTCTGTCTGCTTCGCCGGATCTTCATAGCTATGTCCGTTTACTGTAACGATTCCGTTTGTATTCTCATTTACAACGATTCCATTCGGATTCATACAGAATGTTCTGACTTTATCTTCAAACTTCTCTGTTCTGTAGACAATCTTGCTTTCATACAGTTCATCTGTAAGGTGTGAGAAAATAACTGCTGGAAGTTCCACACGAACTCCGATATCTACACGGTTGGATTTTGTTGTGATATCGAGATTTTCACATACTTTTTCCATCCATTTACTTCCGCTTCTTCCCACAGAAACGATACATTTCTTACATTCATCTACACCATCCTTTGTAATCACGCGATATCCGCCGTCAATCGCTTCCACATCATCTACATGACAGTTAAAACGGAACTCTACAGTATCTTTCAACTTTGCATAGAGATTCTCAAGAACAACATAGTTGATATCTGTTCCAAGATGACGAACAGATGCATCCAAAAGATTCAGCTTATTCTGCATACAGAGTTTCTTAATATGTGTTCCTGATGTGGAATACATTTTTGTACCCTCACCACCAAATTTCACATTGATCTCATCTACGTAATTCATCAGCTCAATTGCTGTCTCTTTACCGATATACTCATACAATGTTCCACCAAAATTATTTGTGATATTGTATTTTCCATCTGAAAATGCTCCTGCTCCACCGAATCCACTCATAATCGCGCATGTCTTGCAGTTCACACAGCTCTTAATCTTCTTTCCATCGATTGGGCATTTTCTCTTCTCCAGTGGATTGCCGGCTTCAAATACCGCCACCTTCAATTCCGGTGCTTTCTCTACCAGCTCATAAGCTGCAAAGATTCCCCCAGGTCCTGCACCGATAATAATTACATCATAATTGCTCATATATTTTTCTCCTTTCAATTACTTCCTTGTTTCTTAACTACACTACTCTTCGTCTCTTAATTTCAAGATTCCGACAATCAGCGTCTTTATATCATCAAAAATATAATCAAACGCACCGGCCTGACACATATTTATAATGACCATACCAACCGGAACAGCAAGGATCATCCAGATCACACCACCAATTCGATATCCAATATAAATCAAAAGCAGTGTAACCAGCGGATTCAATCCGACACTGTCTCCGACAAGCTTCGGCTGGATCAGCTGTCTGACAATTTGCGTAATTGCATAGATCACAACAAGCATAATCGCACGTTTATAATCTCCCATAAAGACTGCATATATAGCCCATGGAATCATCGCAGTTCCTGTTCCAAAAAATGGTAGGAAATCTAGAAATGCGATCAAAAATGCAGACAATACAAAGTAATGGACTCTCAAAAATCCAAGTCCTACAGCCAAAATCAAAAATACAATTCCCATGATCTTAAACTGTGCCTTGAAATATCCACCAACCGCATATTTCAGGTTATCTATCACCATGATCATTCGTTCAGTTACTGACTTTGGCGCAATCTGTTTGACCCATGTCACAACTTCTTCTCGCTCTGAGATAAAGAAATAAGAAGACATAACCGCAACGATTGTTGATACCAGATAACTTGGCACACGCTTTGCGATATTTCCTGCGGCACTTACCGTTGGCTCACTGATTTTTGACATCAGATTTCCCATCGTGTCATCCAAATTCGCAACAGTTGTCGTCCATCCATTCTGGATTCCATCCGGCAGTTTGCTAAAAATTCCGGACATAGAAATTCCAATTTGATGGAGTCCTTTTTCGAGCTGCACATACATTTCCGGGAAGTCTTTGATCAGACTGCTGACTTCTGAAACCAGCCAACTGACAGCAAAGTAGCCCAGCGTCCCCATCAACGCCAGGACTCCGATAATAATCAATGCGGAGCCTAATTTTTTTCTGATCTTCAAACGTTTTTCTAACCAGTTAACAACCGGTGTGGCGATGGATGCAATGATCCATCCAACCACAAACGGCATGAGAAATCCAAGTAATTTCCATCCGATCAGTATAAATCCAACTGTTGCTGCTATGCTGAAAAGCAAGCTTACGGCAACTTGCCAGTATGGGCGCTTATTTGTCATCCTCTGCCCCCTCGTCATTTCCATATCCGAGATATTCTGTCTCAATCAATTCCCAAATCTCATCTCTTCCCTGTTTTGTCTGGGATGAGAATGGAATTACTTTTGTTCCAGGAACAAGCTGCAGACCTGTCTTCAGCATTTTAATATGCTTCTGTACCTGACTGCGTTTAATCTTATCAAGCTTTGTTGCGATAATGATTGGCTGATATCCCTGATCCAGGATCCACTGATACATCATTTTATCATTCGCAGATGGATCATGACGGATATCGATCAAAAGGAATACTGCCTTAAGCTGTTTTGATGTATGCAGATAACGCTCGATCAGTTTTCCCCACTGAATCTTTTCCTGCTCAGAAACCTTTGCGTATCCATACCCTGGGAGATCGACCAGATACATTTCCTCATTAATCGTATAGAAATTGATTGTCTGTGTCTTTCCCGGTGTTGCTGAAATTCTTGCATAAGACTTACGGTTCATCAGTGCATTAATCAGTGATGATTTTCCTACATTTGATTTTCCCGCAAATGCGATCTCAGGCTTATCGTTTTCCGGAAGAACGCTTGTGATTCCACAAACTGTTTCCAGATTTATATTTTTAATGACCATGTCGTTTACTCCTCCTTTCATTCTATTTTATTGCAATCTGCTGTCAGAAGCAATCTTTTTATCTTGTCAGTGCTTTCTTTAAGACTTCTTCCATTGTCTCAACCGGAATGATTTCCAGACCTTTTGTAATTTCAGAAGAAAGTTCTTCCACATCTGCTGTATTCTCTTTTGGAATAAGCACGGTCTGTATTCTTGCATTTTTAGCAGCAAGAAGTTTTTCTTTCAATCCTCCAATCGGAAGCACACGACCTCTCAAGGTGATTTCTCCTGTCATTGCGAGATCTGCGCGAACTTTCTTGCCTGTCACAGCAGAAAGCATTGCTGTTGCCATTGTGATTCCGGCTGATGGTCCGTCTTTCGGAACTGCACCTTCCGGAATGTGCACATGAATATCATGCTTCTCGAAGAAATCTTCTGCGATTGCATATTTTTTGCTTACAGATCGAATATAACTGATTCCGGCACGGGCGGACTCTTTCATCACATCTCCAAGCTGTCCTGTCAGCATGATTTCTCCCTTGCCCGGCATTACATTCACCTCAATCTGAAGCGTATCTCCTCCGACACTTGTCCACGCAAGTCCACGTACGATACCGACCTCCGGTGCTGCATTTGCCATCTGATAAGAATATTTCTCTTTTCCAAGGAATTTATGAAGATTTCTATCTGTCACAGTAATCTTCTCTTTCTCGGTTGTAAGAAGCTCTTTCGCCGCCTTACGGCAAATATTTCCGATTTCACGTTCTAACTGACGAACACCTGCTTCTTTCGTATAGTTATGTGCGATCTTCCAAATTGCTTTCTTGCTAAATCTGAGCTGTTCGTCTGTAATCCCATGCTTTTCCAGCTGCTTTGGAATCAGATGTTCTATTGCAATATGAAGTTTCTCGTTTTCTGTATAACTTGTAATCTCGATGATCTCCATTCTGTCCAGGAGTGGTCTTGGAATCGTCTGTAAGGTATTCGCTGTTGTAATAAATGTAACCTCTGACAGATCCAGTGGCACTTCCAGATAATGATCGCGGAACTTACTGTTCTGCTCACTGTCCAGTACTTCCAAAAGTGCAGAGAACGTATCCCCTTTATAGTCTGTACTTACTTTGTCAATCTCATCCAGAAGGAGTACCGGATTCTTCACACCTGCTGTGCGAATTCCATTTGCAATTCTTCCTGGCATCGCTCCGACATACGTCTTACGATGACCACGGATCTCAGCCTCGTCACGTACTCCTCCTAAAGAAATGCGCACAAACGGTTTCTTAAGAGAACGTGCCAGGGACTTGGCAATAGAAGTTTTACCTGTTCCCGGAGGTCCCACCAGACAAAGAATCGGGCTTTCTCCCTTCTGTGTCAGTGTTCTGACAGCCAGGAATTCCAGGATTCTTTCTTTCACCTGTTCCAATCCATAATGATCTGCCTCTAAAACTTCTTTCGCATAGTTAATATCTGTATTATCTTCGGCACGTTTATTCCACGGCATCTCCAGGATTGTCTCAATATAAGTACGGATTACTCCATTTTCTGCCTGAGAACCGATCGTGTTCTTAAACCGTCCAATTTCCTTATGGAGCTTTTCTTTTACTTCTTCCGGTGCATCTAATTTGCTACATGCTTCTTCGAACTCATCTGCATCTGAAAATGTAGTATCTTCACCTAATTCCTCGCGAATCACCTTCAGCTGTTCTCTTAAAAGATATTCTTTTTGATGCTTATCTACTTTGCTCTTTACTTTTCTCTGAAGTTCTTCTTTGATTTCCATGATCTGCATCTCATTCACAAGCTTCAATGATAATTTCTCATATCTGCTCCAGAAATCCAGCTCTTCCAGAAGTTCCTGTTGATCCTTGTACTTCAATGGAATATTCGCAGCCACTTCATTTACCAGACGTTTTAAATCAGTAATATCAAGAATTTCTGCAACAGATTCTTTGGAAATCTTTCCATTCTTTGCTGCATATTCTGTAATAATTTCCTTCAATCCGCGCATCATTGCTTCCGCATTCAGATCATCCGGAATCGTGATCTCCTGTTCTTCCAGAACTTCTACTTCTGCACGAAGATAAGGATCTGTCTCTTCAATTTTCTTAAGAACCGCACGATTCTTTCCTTCCACGAGAACCCTTACAACTTTCTTTGACAGCTTGATCAGCTGCTTCACAGATGCAACTGTTCCAGTCTCATAGACATCATCCTGTCCGGGGTTCTCTGTCTCTATTGATTTCTGGGCAACCAGAAATATCTCCTGCTCTTCAACCATTGCCTGTTGAATTGCAGCGATGGAGCGTTCTCTGCTCACATCAAAATGAACGATCATCTCCGGCATGATTGTTAATCCTCTTAAGGCAACCATAGGGAGACTTCTTGTCTCGTTGTCCAATTCAATTCCTCCTCGTTAGAAAAGGCGGGTAGGATGGTACTCCCATCACTCCCGCCTCGTTTTATACTCCGCAACTGTTTGCAGGATTCCTGTATCCAGTTACTATTTGCTCTCAGATGTCAGGAATGATTTTCTTTCCTCACTATCACGAGTATACTTCGGTTCTTCCACTCCAAGAACCGCTTCCTTCGTAATGCGGCATTCCTTGATTGTCTTATCTGACGGTACTGTAAACATCGTATCCATCATGATATTCTCCATGATTGCACGGAGACCTCTCGCACCTGTCTTACGCTTCAATGTTGTCTCTGCTATTTCTAACAGAGCATCTTTATCAAATTCAAGCTTCACGCCATCCAACTCCAGAAGCTTCTGATACTGTTTTACGATCGCACTTTTTGGCTCTGTAAGAATGCGTATCAATGCATCCTTATCCAGAAGATCCAATGATACTGTCACCGGAAGTCTTCCGACCAGCTCAGGGATCAAACCAAACTTTACAAGATCCTGTGGAAGTGCTTCCTGAAGAAGTACATCCATATCGTACTCATGTTTTGATGCGATCTCTGCATTGAATCCGATTGATTTTCTATCAATTCTTGTCTCAATGATCTTATCGATTCCTTCAAAAGCACCACCACAAATAAACAAGATGTTCGTTGTATCAATCTGGATCAATTCCTGATGTGGATGCTTTCTTCCGCCCTGCGGTGGAACAGACGCAACTGTTCCTTCGATGATTTTCAAAAGTGCCTGCTGAACACCTTCTCCGGAAACATCTCGTGTGATGGATGGATTTTCTGATTTTCTTGTGATCTTATCAATCTCATCAATGTAAATGATTCCGTGTTCTGCACGCTCGATGTCTCCGTCTGCTGCCTGAATCACCTTAAGGAGAATATTTTCAACGTCCTCTCCTACATATCCGGCCTCTGTCAGTGCTGTAGCATCTGCGATTGCAAATGGAACATTCAGCACTTTCGCAAGTGTCTGTGCCAGAAGTGTCTTACCACATCCTGTTGGTCCAAGCATCAGGATATTACTCTTCTGAAGTTCTACTCCAAGATCCTGTTCTGCCAGAATTCTCTTATAATGATTGTAAACTGCAACAGAAAGAACTTTCTTCGCCTCATCCTGTCCAATCACATATTCGTCCAGAAAAGCTTTCATCTCTTCCGGTGTCAGGAGATTAATATCGTCAAGTGCAGCTCTGTCATTAAAATCTAATTCTTCCTCAATAATCTCGGTACAAATAGCAACACAGTCATCACAGATATAGGTTCCGTTCGGTCCTGCGATCATCTTACGAACCTGGGACTGTGTCTTATTACAAAACGAGCATCTTACGATATCCTCAGTCTTTTTTCCTGCCATATTCTGTCACCTCAATAACCAATTAATGGTTTACTATTACTTCGTCGATCAGACCGTACTCTTTCGCCTCTTCTGCAGACATGAAATTGTCACGCTCTGTATCCTGCTGGATCACTTCCAGCGGCTTTCCTGTGTTTGCTGCCAGGATCTCATTCAATTTCTTCTTTGTACGAAGAATATGTTCTGCTGCAATCTGAATCTCTGTTGCCTGTCCCTGTGCACCACCGGATGGCTGATGAATCATGATTTCAGCGTTCGGAAGGGCAAATCTCTTTCCTTTCTTTCCACCGGAAAGCAGGAATGCGCCCATGCTGGCTGCCATACCGATACATACTGTTGAAACATCACACTTGATGTACTGCATTGTATCGTAGATTGCCAGACCTGCTGTTACAGATCCTCCCGGGCTGTTAATATACAGCTGGATATCCTTATCCGGATCGTCTGCCTCCAAGAACAGAAGCTGTGCAACGATCACGCTTGCTGACACATCATTTACTTCTTCTCCGAGGAAAATGATACGCTCCTTCAAAAGTCTTGAATAAATATCATAGGAACGCTCTCCGCGGCTTGTCTGCTCAATGACATAAGGTACTAAACTCATATGCTATCCTTCCTTTTCTATATGATTGTCGCTATTTGCAATAGTTATTGCCAGCAACGCATAATTATTGTTCTGATCCTTACTCCCGGATCAGTCCTCATCCTCTCACTTCTTATAGAAAGAGAAAAGGCACACCTGATATACAGGCGCACCCTCTCAAGAAATCTAATAAATGATTAGCCTTCTACAGATGCATCAACGATCAGAGTAACTGCATCCTGTACTGCAATATCCTCTTTCATCTGCTTCTTCTCGTTCTCACCCATGAACTCTTTCAGCTTCTCAACTTCCATCTTGTAAGACTCAGCCATCTTAGCTAACTCTTCATCAAGACGCTCATCAGATACTTCAATATTCTCTGCTGCTACGATTGCTTCAAGAACAAGTCTTGTTCTGATTCTCTTCTCAGCCTGTGGCTTAAGCTCTTCCATCATCTTCTCTTCTGAGAGACCTGTGAACTGGAAGTACTGCTCTACGCTGAGTCCCTGCTGCATAATGCGGCGTGCAAAATCATCAGCCATCTGTTTAGCCTGAAGGTCAACCATTGGTTCTGGAAGATCGATCTCTGCATTAGCAACTGCCTGCTCTACAGCCTGATCTTCTTTCTTAGCCTTTCCTTCGTTCTCTTTACGCTCTTTGATCTGAGCCTTTACTTCTGCTCTGTAAGCATCAAGTGTCTCAGCCTTCTCGGAAACGTCAGATGCGAACTCATCATCTACTTCCGGAAGCTCTTTTGCTCTGATTGCGTGTACTGTGCATTTGAATACAGCTTCTTTTCCTTTCAGATCTTCTGAATGATAATCTTCTGGGAATGTAACCTTAACTTCTACTTCTTTGTCGATCTCAGCTCCGATCAGCTGCTCCTCGAATCCCGGAATGAAAGAACCAGATCCGATTGTCAGTGGATAGTTCTCGCCTTTTCCGCCTTCGAATGCAACACCATCAACAAATCCTTCAAAATCAAGTGTAACATCATCTTTATCTGCTACAGCTCTGTCTGTAACCTCAACGATTCTTGCATGCTGCTCACGAACCTTCTCGATCTCCTCGTCAACTTCCTTCTGTGTTACTCTTGTAGAGTATTTGTCAACTTTAAGTCCTTTGTACTCTCCAAGTTTAACTTCCGGTTTAACTGCAACTTCTGCTGTGAAGATGAATGGTTTTCCCTTCTCAAGCTGAACGATATCAATTGTCGGCTGGGAAGCAATCTCAAGTTCACTCTCATCATATGCTTTTGCATATGCCTCAGAGATCATGCGGTTTGCTGCCTCATCACTGTCTCTTATACACATCTCCGAGCCCACGAGACTAGGCATGATCTCG